>Ga0196963_10000038_pt1 | contig 204129 bp, 160 predicted proteins | sample S1_5metaG_FD_148600 | JGI IMG/M metagenome (GOLD analysis project Ga0196963, IMG submission 148600) | Soil microbial communities from Anza Borrego desert, Southern California, United States - S1_5 | ecosystem: Environmental > Terrestrial > Soil > Desert | place: USA: California | collected...
ATACACCCTGTAGCCGGAGGAGGCGGAGGCGTCGTGGCGTTCTGCTTGTTCTTGAAGACGATGGTGGCACAAGAAGCACCCGAGGTGACGCTTACGGTACCGGAGGACGGAGTGACAGACAGTTGCTGCCAACCCGAAGGCACTGTTTCGGTGATGTTGTACTGACCCGGTTGCAGGTTCGTGTAGCGGGCGCGGCCGTTCGTACCAGACTGAATGGGGTTCTGGTTATTGATCTTGAACGTGAACGGTACCGGCGTAATGGACTGGCCGTTGGCGTTATAGGTCTCCTTGATGATATCGATACAACCCGTAGCCGGAGGCGCGGGAGGAGGAGTCGTCTGGTTCTGCTTGTTCTTGAAGACGATGGTGGCACAAGAAGCACCCGAGGTGACGCTTACGATGCTGTTACTCGGCGTCACGGAGAGCTGTGACCAGCCCGAGGGGACGGTCTCGGTGATCATGTACTGACCCGGCTGGAGGTTCGTGTAGCGGGCGCGACCGTTCGTTCCAGATTGAATCGGGTTCTGATTATTGATTTTGAACGTGAAGGGCACCGGCGTGATGGACTGGCCGTTCGCGTTGTACGTTTCCTTGATGATGTCGATACAACCTGTCGCAGGAGGAGCGACGGCGGCTGCCATCGCGGGAGCGAATTCCGGTTCGGCCATCAGGGCGGCAGCCTGCGGCTGAGCCTGAGTCTCTTCCTGGAAATTCACCCACACGTTCACACCGTGCGCGAAGCCGTTCTGGATGGAGACATCGGACGGATCGAGATCATCGCTGGGCGTGCTGTCGTTCTGCTCCATTTTGGCGACGAGCTGTACCGTGGTGGCGTTGCCGTCCACGGCGGAAGCGTCGAGGCGGCCCGAGTACGTGCGGCGAGCCACACAGTACTGTCCGTCGCCGGCGCAGAACTTCTCGGAGTAACTCTGATCCAGGAAGGATTCCCAATCGGCATTGGAGCCGACAAGCGAGGTCTGCTTGCCGCCATTGCGGTCGAAACGGCCGATTACGCGGACGTTCGACGCTTCGTTTTCACTGACGGCATAGTCCGTGCGGTACTCGATCGTCACGTCGTCCTTGTCGACCGTCGAGTTGTGGGAAGGGGAGTTCACGAAGAGGGAAATCACCGGCGAGGAGCCGATGGAGCTCCAATCGGCACCGAAGGATTCACTCACGGTCTTTGGCGTCACGACTTCGATACCGTTACCGGCGGCGAAACCGACGGAGGCCTCGGTGACGAAAGAAACGAGCAGGAGGATGGCAACGAACGAGCGCGAGAAGGCCATGTTCTGCAAACGACGCATCTTCAGGGTGCCGGACACGGCGATGTAGGACAGGATGATGAACAAAAGCGCGAAAACGGACAGACGGGTGCGGCCTTGGAATTCGATCCACGGCTGAATGCCCGTATCCTTCTGAAGCTGCAACAGCTGCTCATGCGACAGCGTGAACTTCGCGGTCGTTTCGGCAAGCACGTCGCCGGCATCGGATGTGATCGTCGTGCGAACGCTGGGTTCGCCGACGAGATTGCGATCCAGCGTGATGCGTCCGATACCCGTTTCCAATGAATGACGGAGGGACACAGCTTTGACCGTGGTTTCACCGACGACACCCTGGCCGTCGAGGAGAGTCATCGTAATTGTTCCCGTGGACTGAGTCTCAGCGTCGGCCGCACCGACGTAGTCGATCTTCACGTATGCCTGCTCGCCGGCCTGCGTGGCAGGTCCGATGAGCCGGGTGGAGACGATATCGGCGTCAATGCCGCGAACTACCCAGCGGTATTCCGCATACGTGGAAACAGATGCCTTGGTGGAAGTGTCGCGGAGACGGAGCATGGCGGAGTACACCTCCGGCACGTCTTTGGCCGTCACCGGGAAGCTCAGCTCACGCTCCTCGCCCGGCTGCAGCGTCACGGGGGCGAATTCCAGCGTGGAAACGATGCCGCGGGCGGCATCGAACGGGGAGATCTCGAGGATGGGCGTCACGCGAACGGCGTTGGTCCCGTCATTCACGGCGAGGGCCGTGAGCTGGATCTCACCGCCGGCTTTCACGTTCGGGCCCGTGCGAGGCTGAAGTTTCTCATCCCCGTACTCGGCGATGGTCATGGGGCCGGCATAGAGCTTCACGAACGAAGACGCGGTCTTCGTCGTCATGAAGGTGGCGTCCTTCCATCCCAACGAACGACCCGAGGTCGTGGTGATTTGGATGCGGACGCGGTAGTCGCCCTCCGGGAGACCCGGCAGGGACGAGGAGAATTCCATCACTTTGCTCTCGTTCGGAGCGAGGGCGAACTCCACCTTGGACAACGTGCGTCCGTAGGCGATATCCGCATCCTCTTCGGTTCCGAGCAGCTCAACGCGATAGGTGAGACCTCCCACGGTCTCCTCTTCGCCGTTGACGACTTTGAATGATCCCGTCACGGCTTTCGCCGAGCGTTCGCTGATGAACACGTCGGATACCGTGATCGCCGCGGGGCGATACACGTTGTCCAATGAGGCACCGGCATCGCGGCCGCCATACGGCGATACCGCGGCCTGGGCGGCCGTCAGCGTGGGAAGGAGCAGTGAGGCGCCGAGCGCAATCACGGCGATGGATCGGGAGAACGAACGGGCGTTTTCCATGAACGAGAAGGGAAAAAGGTGGGAGAGAGTGACGGATGTAAAGGAATGTACTGTATCCGATTATTGATATTTGTCAATACTCACTATTTGGCTTACTTACCAATAAAAGTCATTCCATACTTCACAAAAGTACGCATTCTATAGTGTAATGCTATTAATGTGCATTTTTGGCTTTCTATAAGCCTAAATCTCAACTTTTCAATGCCTTCTGCATTCATTTTGTGTTCAATATCGGGCCCAATCCATGGCCTTCCACGGCCAGAAAGCCTGTGTTGCGCATGGGCTTCTGATAGACTGCGAGCCATCGTTGGGGAGTCGCCAAGTGGTAAGGCAGCGGCCTTTGGAGCCGCCATTCGAAGGTTCGAATCCTTCCTCCCCAGCCACTTCATGGAAGGACCACCTCCGGTGTCCCTCCCATGGGCCCCCCTTCCAGAGAAGTGTCGCTCCAGCCCGGCGGAGCCGTGCTTCGCGATTTTTCAGTATGAACAGTGATAGAGTGTCCACTATGGTTTTTACTCGGCGCAAAATTCTTCTCGCATTGTGGGCTTTGTCCATTCTCTTCGTCGGCCTTCTCATTACAAATGTCACCGCGGATCCTCGGCTTGGATGGGCAGCGAGCTTGTCGCTTCTCTCTATCTCGCTAGGAGTGCCTCTGATGCGAGCGCTGACTGAGTTCTCGAAATAACCTTCTTAGCCGCTTCGGGGTCTGCCAGTAGGTAATGGACGGACGAGTAGGGGAACGACGCCTGTCCGTCATCCTCGATGTAGCGGTGCGTGATGCCCTCCTGCCGCAGGAGCGCAATATCTTCATCGGACGTATAGGCCTTCGCGCCCAACCCGGAAAGATACGTGTCACCTCCGTGCTTTTGGCAAGTCTTCAGGATGAGCTCGTATTTGCGGCCGGTCGTCTCCTCGTCGATGACAACGGGCGTGGTAATCTCCAGCGCCTCCCTCAAGATGTTGATGCAGGCAATGCTGAGATCGGCGAGCCTCGTCCACGGATGTTCATAGACTGCCCGCAACTTCTGCATGACCTCGGAATTCAACGCCGAACGATAGCGATGCTCCAGCGTGCGAAAATGACGGTGCGCCCAGTCCTCGGCATTGTTGATGAGCACATCGCGGATCATCTGCGTGCGAGATCCCAAGACGGGCACCGTCAGCCATAGGTCCTTGCCGTCTCCACCGGGAATCCTGTTGCGCCTCTGCCATCCCTCCAGTTTCTCAAACTGCAAGTTCGTGACGATCACGAACACGTCTGCCATAGCCATCTTCCGGAAGTATCCGAGAGTGGGCAGGTAATTCGGCTGGTGGATGGAGACGACGGTCATGCGGAAAAAGGGTCTGATCGTACATCAGACTCATCCACAAATGAACACTTTTCTTTACCTTTTGGCCCGAAATGTCAACGCGCCGAGGGCGATGAGCCTTCCTCTACGATGGTCTGCACCAGCGTCATCCCCGTGCCGGTGACTTGTCGGGCGTACAGGACTCTATCCGTGTACCCCACGAGGAGCTGCGTCCCGTCATCGATGTTGTAGACGTAGATATGGATGCCGCTCCCGATGTCCCTCAACGGCGGGCCGATTTTCTTGGCCAGTTCGGGTAACGTCATGCCCACCTTTACTTCCCGCTGCACGGTGGCGAGCGACAAGGGTTCCACCGGGCCAGATCGCCTACAGGCGACGACCGCGACCAGGGAGAGCGCGAGGACGAAAGCGCCGATGCGAGAGGGCATACGTTTCATCATTAGAAGGCGGCATTCAAGAGATACCCTACGATCAATCCGCCCAGCCCTACTGTGGCGATGAACCAAGGGTTGTTATCCGTGGAACTCCCATGCGATGCATGGTCGTGGTGTGCGGCATGATGATGAATATCGCTCATGAGAGAAGAGAGGGAATTACGGGTTGGCTTTGGGGCTTTCCGACAGCGTCATGGATTTCGCGATCGATCGGACGAGATCCTCGCTGGCCTTGGCATTCGGCGTCGCGGCCGACGGTCCGATCGCGAGGTATGCGTATCCCTCCGGCAAGTTTTGCGAAATGTCGTAGACGATCACGGGACCCATCGTGTCCCTTTCCGTGCGCTCTCCCACCTGGGTTTCCTCCTGTGTGAAACGGAATTCCGTCCCCGACATCCCGTTGGCCGCCCGCACGTCTTTGACGACTTTCACGTCCGTGCAGTAGACGGAGACGAAGGGCTCGCTGGGACGGCACAGTTCCAGAAGCGCCCGCTTCAAGCGATCGGCGGTGTCGCCCCCCGTGCCATCGATCATCTCGGGAGTGCGGAGCACGCGCAGGTCGACGAGGTTGTAGAGCGAGGCCTCTTTGCGCACGCTGACCCCGACGACCTCGGAACGGGAACTCTCGATTTCCAGCGTTTCCGGGTACTCGAAAGCATAGCCGTACAGATCGTTCTGATACTGAAGTGTTGGTCCGGACAGCTCGACGGGAGCGAGCGAGGCGGAGCAGGATGCAAGAAGGACGGTGACCGATGCAACCACGGTGAATCGTGCAGATCGCATGGCTGTCACGCTAGCGCAAAGGGCAAGCGGCGTGAAGCCCTTCCCAGACGCTGTCAGGACTTCCTGTTTCGGCGCCATACGGAAAACGTCAGGAGGATGGCGAAGCACACCCACAGGAAATAGGGGACCAGGAGGACGCTCGCCCAGACGGAGTAGGGCCAGAGCACGATGATGAGATAGACCACAGACAACGCGAGCAATACGGCTTCGAACACCGCCAGTCCCTTCTGATGGAACGTGAAGAACACCGCGCTCCAGAGGACGTTGAGGAGTGCGTTCGTGAGAAACGCTATGCCCAAGAGGAAGTGCTGGCTGTCGGGAACGTTCCTCCACGCGATCAGCGCGGACATCGTGGCCAGCAGGAAAATGGCCGTCCACACGCCGGAGATCACGCTCTTGCGCGGCGTCCAGGAGGGCACGGACTGCGTCCGGTACCATCCCAGGCCGTTCGTCGTGAACATGCTGCCCAGCGTGGCAGTCACGATGGTGGCGAGCGGAATCAGGACGTACGCGAGCATGGTCCGCATCGTACCCCCGGAAATCGCCCGCAGAAAGGTCTGGCAACCTCGTCAGAACTTCGGCGGTTGTCCGTCCAAACAACGATCCATGCATCGACCGTCTCCCTCCACACTCGCCATGGCCGCGGTACCCGTCATCGCGATTGTCGCTTTAGTCGTCGCCGAGTCCTTCCACCGCAATGCGAAAGCGGAGGTCGTCGCGTCCGCGATCTCCGGGGCGCCGGACGTCCCAGATCCGCCGAAGAAATCGGCAAGGTCTTCCTCTTCCCGAAGCAGCAGCTCGTCCCGTGCTTCCGCCGTCGCACAACCGTCTCGACGCGTTCGCGTCGTCACACCGGTGCCCGAAGCGCCTCCCGAGCCGTCTCCCACCGACGTAACGGCCGTGGACATGCCGCCTTCCGCGCTTCCGCAACCTACATGGGTGACTCCCGGTGGAGCGAACGCTCGGTCGTGGATCCGCCGACAGGACAGGCTCAACCAACCCAAATCGACCCCGGACGCGATCGTAGAGGAGGGGATGACCGAGTAATCGTCAAATCCTCTTGCCCCTGCCACCCGCTTTCCCTACACTCTCGCGGCAATCGTCGCGTTTTCCTCATGTTCGCCATCGTCGACATCGCCGGGTTTCAGGAGAAAGTGGAACAGGGAGCAAAGCTCCAGGTGCCGCTGCACGCCGACCAGAAGGAAGGTGCGAAGCTCGTCTTCGACAAGATTCTCCTCGTCGCCGACGGCGACACCGTCTCCGTGGGCGCTCCGTACGTGGCGGGATTCACGGTAGAGGCGAAGGTGCTGGGTCACGGTCGCGGCGACAAGATCCGCATCGTGAAGGCGCACCGCCGAAAGCGCTACCGCCGCGTGAAGGGTCACCGTCAGGACTACACGAGCATCGAGATCACGGGAATCAGCAAGAAGAGCAATTAAGGCTTAGCAGCATCAAACTTCTCTCGCAGTTTTTTCATGGTATCGAGCGTCACGCCCAGGTTGTTCATGCAGGCGATGGTTTCGCCGAGCCTCTCGCCCGCGCGCATCAGATGACAGAGGTAACTGCGTTTGTACGTGCGGCTCATCGGTGACGGAGACGCGGGATCGATGACCCTGTGGTCATGCAGGTACTCCGCCTTGTCGATCCGCAGCTTGCTGCGATCGCTGAGGATGAGAGTGCCGTGGCGAGCTTCACGCACGGGAGCCACGCAATCGAACATGTCGACACCTTTCGCGACGGCTTGCTCCATCTGCTCCAGACGTCCCACGCCCATCAGGTATCGGGGCTTGTCCTGCGGCAGGAGCGGCAGCACGACGTCCAGCATGCGGAACATCTCGACCTCGCTCTCGCCCACGGCCAAGCCCCCGACTGCATACCCGTCGAAGCCGATCTCCACTAACTCCCGAGCGCAGTGTTCGCGGAGATCCGGTTCCAGTCCTCCCTGCACGATGCCGAACAGCAGGGGACGCCTGCCGCGTTCGCCGCACAGCCGTTCATGGGCATCCTTGCAACGTTTCGCCCAGACGAGTGTGCGACGCACGGCCTCCTCGATTTCGGATCGCGGCGCGGTGGAAGGCGGACACTGGTCGAACGCCATGATGATGTCCGCGCCCAACTTGTACTGGATCGTCATCGATTCTTCGGGACCGATGAAGAGCGGGGCCCCGTTGAGATGGGATTGGAACTTCACTCCCTCATCCGTGATTTTGCTGATGCCGCGGAGCGAGAAGACCTGAAAGCCGCCGGAGTCTGTGAGGATCGGCTTATCCCACGAAAGAAAGTCGTGCAGCCCTCCCGCCTCATCCACAATGTTCTCCCCCGGTTGCACGTGCAGGTGGTAGGTATTGCACAGCAGGATCTGCGCGCCGAGCGCATGGAGATCCTCGTGCGTGAGCCCCTTCATCGCACCTACGGTCCCCACCGGCATGAAAAACGGAGACTCAAGAACGCCGTGAGGCGTCGTGAGTTTCCCTCGCCTCCCAACCGATGATTCGCGCAATAGTTCAAACACCAACGGAGAATACTGGAAGCCACCTAGTAAGGAAACGCGCCTACGAGCGTCAATAAAGCAACTTCCCCCTTCACTCCATGGCGACCCGCTTCGCTTCCCGCTCCGGCTGGATTGCGTCTCCCAGGTACGTATCACGCTTGCTTCTACGGATCGGATTCGGACTTTCACTTCTTTTCATCGGGATTTCGCACTACAAGGACATCGCAGCGTTCGCCGATATTTCGCGCGCAGGCCTCGGAGTTTTCGCTCCGATCGGCGCCCTATGGGCGTACATCTTGCCGCTCCTCATGATCTTCGGCGGCCTCCTCTACATCGCGAACTTTCGTCCGGATATCGCCGCATGGCTCGCGGGTGTTGCGCTCGCATCGATGCCTGTGGGAATGATTCTCAAGTCCGTCATGAGCCCCACGCCGTTGGATCAAACCATCACCATGGCGACGTACGCGTTCGTTTGGCTGCTCGTGTACACGCTCGTCTCAAAATGGACCGAGGAGCAACCGACCTTGCTGGACGAAGGAAGGAACGCAATAGACCATAACGTGCGCACGAATCCTCCCGTACGGTCCACGGAACAACCGCTGTGATCGAGTAACGATATCGAATGTCCTCCGTCATGAGAAAGATGGACATTATTGCTGACCCCATCGGCTTCCAGGAGGATCATCCGGATCTCGCCAACGAGTTTGGCGATATCTTGAACAAAAAAACGCCCCCGGAGGGGCGTTCGGATTCTCGGGAAGAGCGCGTTACTTCACCGGCTTCGTCTTCGTGATGATGCGGTCGATGAGACCGTACGCAAGGGCTTCCTTGGCCCCCATGAACTTATCGCGCTCCGTATCGAGCTTGACCTTGTCGAGCTCCTTGCCCGTGTGATGGGCGATGAGTTCGTTCAGGAGGTTCTTCGTATTGATGATGTGCTCCGCGTGAATCGCGATGTCCGTCGCCTGGCCCTCGGTTCCGCCCAGAGGCTGGTGAATCATGATTTCGGAGTGGGGGAGCGCGAAGCGCTTTCCCTTCGTACCTCCCATGAGGATGATCGCGCCGCCGGAAGCCGCCATGCCGAGACACACCGTCGAGATGTCGGACTCGACGTACTGCATCGTGTCGTACATCGCGAGCGTGGAGGTCACCTGACCGCCCGGGGAGTTCACGTAGAGGGTGATCTCCTTCTTCGCGTCCTCCTTCTCCAGGAAGAGAAGCTGCGCGATGACGGAGTTCGCGACGTCGTCGTTGATGGGCGTCCCAAGGAAGACGATGCGTTCCTCGAGCAGGCGCGAGTAAATGTCGTACACGCGCTCACCGAACTGCGTCTTCTCGATGACGGTGGGGATCACGAAGTTCTGGATGCTGCCCGTGCGCGAGAGATGGGCGGCGATGGATTGAATCTTGGGATGCATGGAAACGAATGGGAGAAATGACGATACCCAAATGGGTGTTGTTCGTTGTCATTCTATCAGTTTTTTGGCTTGGTCGGCAGTATTCAACGGGAAAAATCTGTGGTGAAATGACGTCATGAGCGGCCAATCTCTCGCCGACGGCGATGTCTGGAAAAGTATACTTTCGGAGTACGTCACCCAAGACCCCGCGTTTCCACTGGTCGTTGTGCTCGGCCCCACGGCTAGCGGAAAAACGGACCTCTCGCTGGAGATCGCGGCGTGGCTGACATTGCAGGGTAGGGGAGCCGAGGTCGTGAATGCCGACTCCCGCCAGCTCTACCGGTTTCTGGACATCGGGACCGCGAAAATTTCGGAGCCCGAGCGCCGGGGAGTTCCGCATCACCTCTTCGACGTGCTGGATCCGTCGGAAGAAGCCACGGCGCCGTGGTTCAAGCGCGAATCCGAACGGACCATCCAGGAGATCCACGCACGCGGCCATATCCCGCTGCTCGTCGGCGGCTCGATGCTCTATCTCAGCGCCGTCATCGACAACCTCGACTTCGTCGAGACGGCCGATCCGACTCTGCGCGCGCAACTGGAGGATGAATACGACACGGATGACGGCGTGTCGCTGCATCGCCGACTGCGCGAAGTAGATCCCTCAAGCGCCGCGTCCATTCACCGGCACAACAAGCCGTACGTGGTCCGGGCGGCGGAAATCGCCTTCAGCACGGGGAAGCCCGCATCAGCCGCGAAGACGAAACGCGAGAGTCCGTACGATCTGCTGGTCCTCGGCGTCGATCGCGATCGCGACGATCTCGTTCGACGGATCGAAACCCGGACGGCACAACTTCTGAGAAACGGGTGGATCGGCGAAGTGGAGAGCCTGCTGGCGAGGGGATACACGCCGAAGGATCCCGGCATGAAGAGTCACGGATACCGCGAAATCATGGCGTACCTCCGCGATCCGGAAGCGCTCTCCCCAGACGAGCTCGCGGAACTCATCAATCGGAAGACGCGCGCGTACGCCAAGCGGCAGCGAACGTGGTGGAAGGACGATGATCGTATCCGCTGGATCAGACCGGGGTAGAGCCGGCCTGCCGCGCGTCGGGGTTTTCCTCCTGGATCTGCGTCTTCAGCTCATCCAGCATTCCCCGCGTCTGCGCCATCACCTCCGCCTCGGGCGGGAGGTCCTGCGGGGCGTCCTTCGGCGTTTCGGGCGTCTTTTTGGGAAGACCCATAAGATAGGGATTAGAACTTATAGACGTCACCGTGATCCTGCTCCACGCGTTCCTTCATGGTCCAGAGCTGTTCGATCATCGTTTGCAAATGTGGGCTCTCGTCCGGCGTCTCCTTCGAGACGAAGAAGTCGACGGCCTGACGGAGCAGTCCGGCGATGTTCACCGTCGCGAGATCCACCTGTCCCCGCCCGGCTTCCGGCAGCGCGTCGTAGATGGCTTTGTTCAAGAACGTTTCAGGCTGCAGAACGTCGATTTTTCCAGACTTCACGAGCTCCGTCAGCAGGCGGATGAACTCCTTGTGCTGCGCGGGCATGGAGCCGGGGATGGCTTCGCCGGCTTTCTTCTGCTCGTCATCGGACAAGTTCTGATGCTGCGTGTAGAGGTTCACGATGTCTGCCATGCCGTCCAGTGTACCACCGCGCAGGAAAAAGGAGGTAATTTGCGCCGGAGAGGGCGAATACGGGCTTCCTTTTGCTATACTAACTGCGTGACGTTTTCGACGCCATTGTCGGCCGTTCTCCGCACGACGAAGGAATACCTCGACGTGCTGTCGTCGATGGACATCAAGACGGCGGGGGATTTGCTGCAGTACCTTCCACGCGCCCACGAGGATCTGACGCAGATGCAGACCATCGGCACGGCGCCCGTCGACGAGAAAGTGACGATTCGCGGGACCGTTGACGAGTTGCAGCTCGTCCGCATCCGCGGCGGCAAGCAACTGGTGAAAGCGGTATTTACGGATACAGAAGGGCAATCCATCGACGTCGTGTGGTTCAATCAGCCGCACATCAAGCGCATGCTGCAGGACGGGACCGATGTGGTGCTGACGGGGAAAATCGCCATCAAGGGCGCGAAGCTGCAGTTCCAGAGCCCGCAGTTCGAGAAAGAGGGTGAGCGTCCACTTGTCCATACCGGACGTCTCGTGCCCATCTATCCTCAACATGACGTGCTCACCACCAAGTGGCTTCGGGAGAAGATGGCCCTGGTGAAGGACGCCATCGACACGGCGCCCGAGACGCTTCCGGAAGAAGTCCTGAAAGAAGAGAAGCTGCCGACACGTGCCGCGATGCTGCGGTCGTTGCATTTCCCGGAAAAAGCGGAGGACGTTCAAAAGGCCTACGACCGCATGGCGTTCGAACAAATGTACAAGATGCAGTATCAGGCTCTCGAGAGGAAACGCGAGTGGCAGGGCGACACGCAGTCCCGGTTGCGGACGCCCATGGACATCGAACTCATCAAGGCCCTGTTCTCCTCGCTCCATTTCACTCCCACGAATTCCCAGAAAATCGCCATTTACGAAATCCTCCGCGACATGGAGAAGGACGTCCCGATGTCCCGCTTGTTGGAAGGCGACGTCGGATCCGGCAAGACGCTCGTCGCCGTCGCGGTGATGGCGAACGTCGTGCGTTCAGGCGGACAGTGCGCCCTTATGGTCCCGACGGAAGTGCTGGCTCGCCAGCATGCGGAAGGCATTACGAAACTCCTCGTGAACTTCCATCGCTACCTGCAGGAACATCCGGAGCATCAGCTCGGCACGTTCCCGCTTCCCACCGTCACGCTCCTCACCGGCTCCACGCCCAAGCCCGACGCGACGCTCGCGAAACAGCGCCTGGCGGCGGGGACCGTGGACGTCGTCATCGGCACGCATGCGCTCATCGAGGATTCCGTCCGATTCAAGGATCTGCGGCTCGTCATCGTCGACGAACAGCACCGCTTCGGCGTGATGCAACGCGAAAGACTGCGGGAGAAGGGGAGTCCTCATTTCCTCTCCATGACGGCCACGCCCATTCCGCGCACGCTCGCGCTGACCGCGTACGGCGACCACGATCTCTCGGTGCTTCTAGAAAAACCAGGCCGCCGCCAGAGCATCGACACGAAGGTCGTCCCGCCCACGGGCCGCAAGACGGTGGAGTTGTTCATCGACCATGAGATCGCCGCTGGACGCCAGGCGTTCGTCATCTGCCCGCTCATCACCGAGAGCGAGGCGCTCGACGAAGTGCGCAGCGTGCAGAACGAGGTGAAGCGCCTGCGCGAGGCGTTCCCGAACCGCCGCATCGCGATGCTGCACGGCAAGTTGGATTCGCAGGAGAAGCAGGAGATCATGCGAGCGTTCAAGGCGAAGGAGTCCGACATTCTCGTCTCCACGTCGGTCATCGAGGTCGGCATCGACGTCCCGAATGCCACCATCATCCTCATCGAGGGCGCGGAGCGTTTCGGACTCGCGCAGCTGCACCAGTTGCGCGGACGCGTCGGTCGCGGGGACTTCAAGAGCTACTGCTTCCTCTTCACGACGAGCCAGGAACAATCGCGATCGCCGCGCCTGAAGGCCATGGAGAAATACGACTCGGGGTTCATGCTCGCCGAGATGGATCTGCGTCTGCGCGGCCCCGGCGAACTCTACGGTTTCCGACAGAGCGGCATCCCAGACATCCATATGGGAAACCTGCTGAATCCCGAACTCATCGCCCGCGCGCGTCGTGCGGCGGAGAAGGTACTTTTCCCTCACAAGGAAGCCAAAATCAAGGTGACGCTGTGATGCGCGTTTGACGACGGGGGTTCGAAGACTAGACTGCTTCCGTGATGTCGACGACCGTCACCAATTGCGCCGCGATGATGGCGATGATGATGCCCCTCACCCCGCGAGGCGGACGTCGGTCGTGATCTGAACTCTTGACCCACGCATCCCAGCCCCGCGGAGACGCGGGGTTTTTCGAATCATCTGTGAACTGCACTCTCCATCACCGGCAACGACCTATGGGCATGCGATGCCCGCGGACCTGACGGAGCTCTGCTCCGCGCCGCGGGCCAATCATTCCTTTGTTTCCTTCCGCATTCCCAACCATGTCTCTCCCACAACGTCTCTATTCTTTCTCCGACACGTACGGAGGCCCGAACGATCCTCTCTCCTCGCCCGACGCGGACGCTCTTATCAGCACGGACCTCCGCACTGGGAGACAAGCGCATCGCGAATTCGATATCTACGGCCAGGAAAGGGTCACCGCTCATATCCTGCGCCTGGTCCGCGACCTGCATGGCCAAGTGGCCAGGCGGACCGACTGGTCCGAACGCCGAAAGGGGAATTTCTTCGAAGAAGAACGCACGGGCATCTTCATCAACAGCGCCCCGCGCACGGGGCACGATAACGGCTCCGACTTCTACGTCGCGGAGGTCCGTCCGCACTTGCGTGTCGTGACCACGCCCCTCTCGGCACTTTCCGCCGTTCGCGGGGACGTCACGAGACTGCAGCGTCTTCCGAATCAGAACAACGGCCTGTATCCCAACGGCGAGCAGTTCCGTTCCAGCTATACGCCGATTCTGCTCGATCCGAAGCACGGCATCGAACTGGAAGACTGCGATCCTTCCATCATCCCTCAGGCACCCGACGGCTGGGAGCTGGCGTACGTGGATCGTTTCGGAAACCTCATCACGCATACCGAACATCGATCAGAAACGGACGATCACATCCGCCGAATCAGCGACGACGGCCGGAAGCGCATCTGGGTCGTCGTCGGCGATCAGCGTCGCCTCGCGAAAGTCGGCTCGACGCTCGGCGCGAATGAGCCAGGGCAGCTCTCCATCTACGGCAATGGAAACCTCGATATCGCTCGGAAGTGGGCGCCGGGGGAGTCTGCACGCGAACGACTGGATTGCTCCGCCTACGCGGAATTCGGCAAGCCTTCTGTAGGCGCCCCGGTTTCTGCCGATCAAGACTAGGCATTGTCAACGGGCGGTGCGCTGGTAGACTGAAGTGGCCAATTTCCGCTTTCTTATGGCCGATCAGCCCACCCCGCCACCGCCCCCCCGTCCGGGAGACAACGTCCCCCAGGGCGGCCTTGATCCCACACAGGTGTTCGGCGCTCCTCCTGCCGGTCAGGCCGGCGCGCAGCCCGCTGCCCAGGGAGCCGGCCAGCAAGATGACGGCGTGGCACCCATGCAGGATGCGGGTCCGCCTCCTCCGCCCGTCGGCGCGGTCGCCACGAAGGAAATGGGATACGACGACGAGGATCTCCGCATTCTCGGTGAGGTGAAGAACTACCGTTTCGGCACGATCATGGCGACGCTCACGAACGACAAGATCAACGTGCCGCCGCATCCGGAGACGAACTTCGACGTGAACAAGTTCCTCACGCTGCTACGCGGCAGCATTTCCCTGACCCGGGACGAGAAGTGGCGCATCATCCAAGCCATCCCGAAGCTCAGCCAGTTCCAGATCGACGAACTTCAGAAGATTCTCGATGACGAGCGCCGCAAGTTCAGCGAGCTCTCTCCGAAGCACCTGCTGCAGCTCATGAAGCTGGAGCAGAAGCACGCCGAGGATTGGAAAGACCTGCAATCCGTTATGGTCCAGCAGCAGGCGAAGCAGGAAGAGCAATCCCAGGCCGACGCCATCCGCAAACAGCTCGGTCTCTAAGATCGCTGAGGTGCAAGATTCCGACGGATTTTTTTTAGATGTTCTGGAAGAAGAACGCGAAGAGCGCCAGACCCGCCAGCCAGAGGACGATGCCCAACACGATGCCCCGGCCCAGCCTCCGATGCACGCTGGACAGAAGCAGGAAGAGGAAGGCCCCGCAGGCGAAGTTGGCCACGAGCGGCGACTTGAACAGATCTTCGACGTACGGAATGGAGAAGGGGAGCCGTCGCGTCAGCTGATACGACCCCAGCGCGTAGATCAGGATATACCAGGCCAGCAGCCAACCGGCGTACAGGCGGAACGTATCCACGAGCGGGAAGTACGTCGTTTTCTCCAGCGGAGTATCGACAGCGGTCTGGTCGGAAGAATCCGGTGTCGCATTCCAGTTGGGGATGATCGGCAACGGCGCGGGAGGAGCTTCACCCGGGATTTCCAGGATCTCCTGCACGTCCAAAACGTCGAGTGCGTTCATCTTCAACGTCTCTTTCGCCTGTTCCAAGCCCGGGGCCTGGAGCTTTCCATTCACGATATTGCCCGTGGCGTCGCGTGCGATGTACGAGAAGAGCGCCATGCGGACACTGTAGCACGGAACCCGTCGTCATGCCCGTCACTCCTGTGTCGTCTCTTCCGTCGTGAGATTTCTCGTGATGTAGTCGACGGCGGAGCGCAACGCACCCGGAGCGCTGATTTCGAAGTGGCGACCGTCGGTCCAGGACCGATACCCGACGACGTAATCGCCCTCGACGGAAAGCGTGGAATCCTTCCCTCCCTCGAGGGAACCGGAAACGAGGTTGATGAGCAGGGGACCGTCGCCCAAATTCTCGATTTCACGGGAGCTCACTTCCACGTGCCAGACGTACGACGTGGTGGCGCCGAAGGATTTGAACCACCAGCTCTTATGAAGCGGCACGCAGAAGCCGATGTGCGACGTGCAGTATCGCTGCGTCCACGTGGAGGCATCGACGGGAGTCTTCGACATCTCGGCGACTGTGGCGTTGTTGGGGGCGGGATCGTCCACCTGATCATCGGACGGTACGGACGACGCTGCGGCACTGGAGAATGCGGCGCTCGAAGCTGCGGCCTTGCTCGAAGAAGCGGCGGATCGAACCGGAGCCGTTGGTGCGGGCAAAACGGCTTTGACGGAGGACGAGGATGCCGCTTCAGCCACCGTCTCGGACGATGACGAGGATTCATCAAGTACCTCCGGGGCTCCGGAGATCGATCGGACGAATGACACATTGATGATAGACGCGTCCCCCTCAACGGTCGGTCGCTCGATTCCCGTGACTTCCACGCGCTGGTTCAGGTAATCGTCGAGGTTCACGACCTGACTTCGCAGTAGGGTCGTGGTGCCGGCATCGAGCAGGAGCCGATGCGTCCCTTCCATATAAATGGAGACACCCAGCTTCTCCAGTACGCCTTCTCGCGTGACCTCAATCGAAGGCGTTTGATCGACTTCCGATTCGGTCGGAAGTTCCACGGATCCGCTGTCGACCACGGGTTCGGTCAACGTTCCCCCGCGCCAGCACGAGGCCAGCGCGAGGGAACAAAGAATGGCGGAGGGAATGGAGAGATTCTTCATGCGTGGAGGATGCAGGGTGACCCACCAGTGTAGGCACAACTGGCGGTACTCGTCACCTCAACTCCCGAGCATTCCGTCAATGGCGGACTTGAAGGATTCGAAAGGCACGGCGCCCGAAATGAGCTGGGTCTTTCCGGATTCATTGTCGACGAGAATGTTGCCGGGCGTGCCGTTCACACCGGCATTGCTGCCCCCCGTCATCTGATCACTGATCTTCGTCTCGTACTTGCCGCTGGACGTGCAGGCCGTGAACTTGGCTTCGTCGATGCCGATACCCTTGGCGATGGCGACGAAGTCGAAGCTCGTACCCTCGAAGATTTGATCATGGAACTTCCAGAACGCATCCTGTCCTCCGATTTCCGCAACGCACTCGGACGCGACCGCGGCCGGCATGGCGTTCGGGTGGAAGCTCAGCGGGAAATGACGGTACACGACGTTCACGTCATTCGGGTAGGTCTCGAGGATTTTCTTGATGGTCGGATGATGGCGCTTGCAGAACGGGCACTCGAAGTCCGAGTACTCGACGAGCGTGATGCGCGCATCCTTCTTCCCGCGAACGTGATCGTTGGAATCGATTTCGGGGAGGTTGTCAGCGGAAGGAGGGGCTGGGGGAGCATCGGGGATACTCGGGGCCGGCTCGTCCTTCACTTCTTGTCGTGCGACGGGCGCGGACGATCCTGCGAAAGTGGACAGACCGTATCCGACGATCAAACCCATCAGACCGATGGCGACCGCGAACCAAACGTTGTTCTGTGAATTGGCAGATGCCATACAAAAGAGAAAAGGAAAGGAAAGTCCCGAACGGGATCCCTCCCATCATACTGGAGCCCGTCATCCGGTACGGAATTCGGGTTTGACGAAATCTCCGCTCTTCAGCGCCGTCACGCTTCTCGTCTGTCAGAGCTGCTGAGGCCCCTGCACGAGGTATTTCTGCACCACGGATCGGGGAATCGCGTTGTACCGGGAGCTGACGACGTGACGGACTTCGCGCCCGTCGGCGTACCGGATCACCTGGACCCACGCGATTTCGTTCGCCCTCAGCGGACCCATGGCGCGGACCACTTCCTCCGTGGCGTTCGCGGTGAAGTACGGACCCATGATCGTCGTCGAGCGACCGTCATCCGTTCCGTAGATTCTCACCCGGGCCTGGAATCCTTCGAAGGTGGACTGGATGAGGATGGGATGACTGGTGTCGTTGCGGAAGAGGAGATCCTGCTTTCCCGGAAGGACTGTGGCATCGATGCCGACACCATGCTTCTCGTAGTACGAGACGTAGAGGCTGTGGTTCGCGCGCTCCACGACCGTAAACCCGCCGTCCAGAATGGCGCGATAGAGCGTCGTGGCCACCTGGCAGATGCCGCCGCCGGTGATCATGCGCAGCTCGCGGGCGTTGAAGATGCCGTACGCTTCCTGCCAACCGCGGGATTTAGTCATGGGCCCGATGACGTCATTGAAGGAGAAGAGCTCACCCGGTTGGACGATCACGTCACGCAGGCGTTCACTGAGCCCTTTCTTCACGTTCGTGATGCGGCCCATGCCAGAACCGGCGAAGTCGGAGACGCCGGTGGCCAGCAGTTCCAAATCACCCAGCTCCGGATGACCCTCTCGGAGAATCCGGCCTGCAACCCACTGCACGGGAACGGCAACGGAGCCGGTGCCCGCCTGAAGAAGAGACGCCACTTGCTCGGCGGCGGCTTCCGTATCGACGATGTACCCGGGCTCGGCCACGCGATCCGTGACCGCACGAGTCACGCCCTTATCATCCGTCACAGACAGGAGGCGGGCGTCGATGGGAGCGGAAAGATTTCCCGCCGCCGTCACGAGGACGGACCGCAGCATGCGGTCGTCGAGGACGAAGCGGATGTCGTTTGCCGAGATGGAGGCGCGGAGGAGGAGGGGATACTTCCCGATGCCGACGATGGCGGGAGGAATTTCCTTCCCGTCAGACGCAGCGAAGCGAACGGTCACGGAAGACGCCATCAGCTGACGACGTTCGTGAACGGCGCGCGACGCGTCCGCGAGGGACACGGTTGAGCGGCGCTTCGCCAGACGCTCACGCAAACGATTCGCCGTGTTCTCCACCGAAAGCGTCGGGACAGATGCCGCGCTGTGCTGCGGGGCACCCCATTTCTCCATCCAGTCGTTCACTGTCGCTCCCGTTAGATCTGCATTCGGTGGCGATGCCGTGAACGCGGTAAGCAGGACGAGGAGGAGTGAGCGGATCATGGGATGGAATGTGTATTTGAAGTATTATTATATACTATTTATGTAAATATTGCAAATACTTCCTGGGGTCCTTTCCAGCAACGAGGGCGGCTCCTACAATGCCTTCCACCCTCCCACCTCTCCCGTTATGCCGAAGAAATCAGGCGCCACGACGAGCGTCTTTCGAAGACGTCTCTTCGCGGCCATCACCGCCGTGTGTGTCGTGCTCGTCGCGACCGTCAGCGCTTTCTTCCTCTACCGCGATTCCTCTGGCGGAGGCGGATGGTCACAGCGTGTTTCGGCCGCCGCGCCCCTTCGCATGGAATTTCCGGTGGCAATGAACCGCGAAGAATTGCAGGACCACCTCATCATTCCGGCAGACCTCACGGGACAGCTGTCTTGGGAAGACAACACGTTGATCTTCGATCCGGCGTCTCCCCTCGCGGAAGGGGAGCGTGTGACGTTCCACGTGGATCAGAAAGCACCGCGTGCCGACGGAACCATCCTCGGCAGGGACTTGGACTTCACCTTTGAAATTGCCGGTCCGCCGACGGTAACCGCCCACATGCCAGCGGCGGGAGCCGCGAACATCGCCAAGGAAGGAGCCATCACGATCATCTTCGATCGTCCGATGGTGGCGCTGACGCAAGTGCAAGGTTCCGCGGCACAGGCCCAGACCTCCGTGCCTGTGACGGTATCTCCGTCCGCACAGGGATCCTGGCGCTGGCTCAGCAGCTACGCGCTTCAGTTCACTCCCGATCACGGCTTCACGTTGGGACAGACGTATACCGTCAGCGTGCCGGCCGGCATGAAGACCGCTGCGGGAGAGACGATAGAGAAGCAGGTGACATGGAGTTTCGAGACCCTGCGACCCAGCGTCATCGCGACGGATCCCGTCCAGGGATACGCGTATGCGGGCCCGACGTCGACCGTCGAACTCACGTTCAATCAGGAAATGGACCTTTCGAGCGCACGCGAGCACCTCTTCCTCCTGAAGGGAACCGCTCCCGCAGTCCGTCCCGATCCGTCGGTTCCGGGGATGCAGCCCGACGGGAGCACGGCTCCGACTTCCGTGCCGTTCGAAGGCACCGTCTCCCCGGTGAAGGAAATCCGCTACGGAACGATGACACGCGACGGCAAGCAGTTCACGGACCGCACGAAGCTCGTCGTGGTGCCGGCAACGCCGCTGTCATTCGACTCGCGGTACGGCATCCGTGTGTCCAAGGGGATCCGCGGCATCGAAGGGGAACTGGGCAGCGCCGAAGATTTCGTGCTCTCGTTCCAAACCGTCGGCACGTTCAAGGTCAGCGGAGCGATGGAGTACGGGGGCGTGCGCCTCACGTTCAGCAATCCGCTCAAGCCGGAGACGAAGCTGATGGACTACCTCACCATCGAGCCTCCAGTCGAGGGCTGGGGTGAGATGCAGGCGTACCTCAACCAATGGCTCGACAATCGCGAGGCGTCGCTCTACCCATCGTTCGCACCGAGCACCACGTACAAACTGACCGTGAAGCAGACGCTCGCGGACTCGTTCGGACAGACGATGAAGGAACCGTACACGTTCACGTTCACCACGCCCGCGATCCCGCCGGAAGTTTCGATCCGCTCTCGCGGGGACTTCGGCGTCTTCGAGAAGGGGAAAGCTCCGGTGTTCTACGTGAACAGCGTGAACGTCAGCTCGCTCAACGCACGCTTCACCCCGCTGGACATCCGAGAGTTCCTGAAGCTGCGCCAGGACAAGCAGTTCGGAAACGGCGCTCTCCCCGCATTCGGCGCCCGGTCTCTCACCTGGGACTTCCCGCGCTCCACCAAGCTCAATGAGCGGCAAGTCCTCGCCTTGGACATGGACAAGCAGACGGGCGGCCTGCGACCAGGCCTCTACGCCCTGGCTGTCCAGGCGCCGGAATTCCGCGACCCTACGACGAAGCAGCCCTACACGGCCGAACAGTACTTCGCCGTGACGAACATCGGACTGACGCTGAAGTACTCGGGAAACCGGGTGCTCGTGTGGGCGGCGGACCTGCAAACGGGCGGCCCCGTGGCAGGCGCCGACATGACGATCTACAACCTGAACGGCGACGCCGTCCTGCAGGGGAAGACCGACGCGCAGGGCTTCTATGACGCTCCCATCGACATCAAGAAACTCTCCACGCGCGCGTACGAGTGGCGGCCGGAATTCTGGGTGAAAGCCGAGAAGGCCGGGGACATCGCCTACGTCAGCAGCCAGTGGACCAGCGGCATCGATCCGGGCGACTTCGGATACTGGACGGATTTCCAGTCGGCGGACGCTCCCGCGTACCGCATGGCCGGATACCTCTACACCGAACGCCCGATCTACGCGGCCGGAGACACCGTGCACTTCAAAGGCATCGTCCGATATCGGGACTGGAAGGGGAATACCACGCTGCCCGTGCAGCGTCAGGCAATCGTGACGATCATGGATTCCCGCGGCACGGAAGTGTTCAAGAAGACCCTGCCCGTGTCCGACCTCGGCGCATTCAACGACTCGTTCACTGTCGACGCCAAGGCTGCCTTGGGCGACTACAATCTCACAGCACAGATGACGCCGGGGGAGGCGACGGCGGACCGACAGCTCTACACGTCCTTCTCAGTTTTGGCCTACCGTAAGCCGGAATTCAGGGTGGATGTCACGCCGGCCACCGAAAATCTCTTCAACGGACAGTCCGTGAAAATGGACATCGCGGGAGCCTACTACTTCGGCGCGCCGATGGCGGGCGCCCCGGTGGAGTGGCGGGCGATGTCGACGGACTACTTCTTCAACCGCTACACCGACGGTTGGTACTCCTTCGCGCTCGAGGATCAATGGTGCTGGGAGCAGTGTGACCGCAAGACCACGAACCTGACGCAAGGCAAAGGCGTCCTTGATGCCGCGGGTCGTCTCCCCGTGTCCTTCCCCATCACCATCGACGACAAGGGCGTCAGCCAAGTGGTGACGGTGGAAGCGGACGTCACGGACCCGAACAACCAGTTGGTCAGCAATCGCGCCTCCGCCTACGTCCACAAGGCCGACGCCTACGTGGGCGTCCGCTCGCTGCAATACGTCGTGGCGCCCGGAGACACCGCGGCGTTCGACGTCATCACGCTCAAGCCAGACGGGTCGCCGCTTCCCGAACAGCGGGTGGTCCTCTCGCTCTACTCCAGGACGTGGAACAGCATCCGGAAGAAGGGAGTGGACGGCGAGTACTACTACGACAACACGCCGCAGGACGTCTTCATCCGCAGCGTCGACGTTCGTACGGGGAAGGACGGAAAGGGCGCCGGCAACTTCCGCATCGATAAGGGCGGAAGCTTCCGCGTCGTCGCGACGGCGAAGGATGCCGGAGGCCGCGAGACGAAAGCGGGCACGGACATCTACGCTTGGTCGTCCACCTACGTGAACTGGCCGCATGCGAACAACGACCGTATCGCGATCGAGTTGGATAAGCCGCAGTACAAAGTGGGCGACGTCGCCAAGCTCCTCGTGAAGTCCCCGTACCAGGGACCGGGTGTGAAGGCCCTCGTCACCGTCGAGCGCGAGAACGTCATGACGCGCCGCGTGATTGACGTGGTCAGCAACGCGCAACCCGTGGACGTGCCCATCACCGCAGACCTGGTGCCCAACGCCTTCGTCTCCGTCACGATCCTCAAGCCCCGCATCGGCGAGACGTTCGATGACGACAACCTGGATACCGGCGCTCCCGCATTCAAGATGGGCTACGCGAAGCTGAATGTGGAGACCTCGACCAAGGAACTGACGGTGACGATCACGACGGACAAGCAGGAGTACCTCCCCGGAGAGAAAGTCACGGCGACCGTCCAGACGACGAACGCCGCGGGCAACGGCGTGAGCGCCGACGTGTCGCTCGGGGCCGTGGACATGAGCTTGCTGGCGCTGAGCGGCTTCGAGACGCCGAACCTCGTGAAAGCGTTCTACGCGGAACAGGGACTGGGCGTCTTCACGTCCCAGATGCTCACGCAGCTTCTGGAGCGCTTCAAGCCCGGGTCGAAAGGCGGAGGAGGTGGGGACCTGGAATCGCGCAAGCGCGGGAACTTCAAGGACACCGCCTACTGGAATCCGAGCATCCGCACGGATGGCTCCGGCAAGGCGACGGTGAGCTTCACGCTTCCGGACAATCTGACGACATGGAAACTCTTGTCCGTCGCGCATTCGGCCTCGCATCTCTTCGGCGCGGGGACGAAGGACATCGTCTCCAACAAACGCGTGGTGCTCCGCACGGTGCGCCCCCGCTTCGCGGTTCGGGGCGATGCGATGAACGTCAGCGCGATCGTCTTGAACCAAACGACTGCCCAGGCGACGTACGCCGTGTCCCTCGGGGGCAGCGGCTTCACCCTCAACGGAGAGAAGAGCAAGAGCCTGACGCTGAAGCCGGGCGAGCAGGGGAAGGTGTCCTTCCCCATCCGCATCGGCTCGGGTGCCTCCATCGCGTTGCGCTGGGCCGCGGATTCCCCGCAGGGACGCGATGCCGTGGACGAAAAACTGCCCGTGTACATCTTCGGCACGCCGCAATCCGTCACCACCACAGGCGTGATTGACGGAGAAGGCCTCGTGGAGAAAGTGCGCGCTCCGAGCGTCGCCGACGCGCCTACAGGCTCGTTGCTCGTGACGGTTTCGCCGACACTGGCCACGTACCTGGCCCCGGGTCTTCAGTACCTGGAAGCGTATCCGTACGGATGCGCGGAACAGACCGTCTCCGGCTTCCTGCCCGCCATCGCCCTCAAGCGATTGCGCGGCTTCGAAGCGTTCAGGACGGGCACGGACGCGGATCTCGACGCGCGCGTCAACGGCGGCGTCCAGCGCCTCTACACCTTCCAACGACCCGATGGGGGATTCGGATTCTGGGAAGCGAGCCTGGAGAGCAACCCGCAGCTGTCGGCATACGTCCTCTACGGCTTGCAGATGGCGAAGGCCAACGGCTATGCCGTCGACGAGAACGTTCTCGCCCGTGCGCGGACCTTCCTGCAGCAACACCTGCGCAATCAGAAATCTGAAACGAGGGATTTGGCGGAACGCGCATTCATCCTCTACGTCCTCGCGGAAGGAGGCCAACCGGACGTCGCGCAACTCAACGCCCTCTACGACAAACGGAAGAACCTTCCCGTCTTCGCGAAGTCCTACCTCGTGATGGCTCTGCAGAAGGCTGCGGGATCCTCGTCGCCGAAGCGCGCCGCAGACGTCCTGGGCGAGATCCTCGACGCGGCGAAAGTGGACCCGCGCGGAACGCACTTCGAGGAAGCGAAGCCCGACGACTATCTCTTCCTCATGAACACGAACGACAGGACCACGGCGCTCGTCTTACAGGCCCTGCTTCGCGTGCAGCCGGACCATCCGGTGGCGCCGCTCGTCGTCCGCTACCTGCTGGCCGTCCGCCGCGACGGGCACTGGGATACGACGCAGTCCACGACCCATGCGATCCTCGCTCTCACGGATTACCTGCGTAACACGGAAGAGCTTACCGGCAGTTTCACGACGACGGTGAAAGCAGGGACGACCACGCTCATCGACAAGAAGACCTTCGGTCCCTCCAACATCCTGACGCGCGCGGAAGCGGAGATCGGCCTCAACGGACTCAAGCGAGACGCCGAAACGGATATCGCCATCTCGAAGAACGGCACGGGACGCCTGTACTACGACCTCTTGATGTCTTACGCCTACACCCCGTCGGCGATCGAGCCCGCGGAGCAGGGGATGTCGATCGTGCGCTCGTACGCTCCCGCGCTCGGCAAGGGGAACGTGGAATCGTTCAAGGTGGGGGAAACGTACCGCGTGACCCTGACGCTCTCGGTGCCGGAAGACCGCCACTACGTCGCGGTCGATAGTCCGCTGCCCGCGGGCATGGAACCCATTGATTTGCGATTCCAAACCTCGCAGCAACAGCTCCTCGACGATCAGAAGGAATCGATGCCGTGGAACGATCCCACGGGAGCATGGCGCTTCTCGCACCGCGAGCTGCGCGATGACAGCGTGTTCCTCTTCGCCGAACAACTGCCGGCCGGCGTGTATACCGTGGATTACCTGGTTCGTGCCACCGTTCCGGGCACGTTCCGCGACCGCCCTGCCCACGCATGGGAGATGTACTTCCCCGAAACATTCGGACAGACCGGCGGAGACTGGTTTACGATCCGCGAGTGACGCGTAAAAAGAAATTACTTCTCTGGGCCATCCTCGGGCCGCTCCTCCTGGGAGCGGTCCTCTTGGCCTGGCCCCTGCCCAAGGCAGTGCGAAACCCCGAAGCGATCCAGCCGGTCCGCGTTCTCGACCGGAACGGGCGGGTGCTCTACGAAGCGCGGAGAGGCGCCGAGGGATCGCATGATGCCATCGACCTCGACGCCGTTCCGGAACAATTCATCCGGGTACTCCTGGCGACGGAAGATCGCAGATTCCGGTCGCATCACGGCATCAGCGTCCGCGGTATCGCGCGTGCACTCTGGCAGAACGCGACGGCGGGCCGCGTCGTCTCCGGCGCCAGCACGCTTACGCAGCAGTTCGTGCGCGTCCGGCTGGGGCAGGGGAGTCGGTCGTACTTTGGAAAACTGCGCGAAGCCGTCCTGGCGATCAAGGTGGATCTCGCCTTCTCGAAGGACGAGATTCTCGAGGGGTATGTGAACGGCGCCTACTTCGGTCATCAGGCGTATGGCGCGGCAAGCGCGGCGGAGATCTACTTCGGGAAGCGCCTGGAGGAGCTCTCGCTCGGCGAGACGTCGCTGCTCATTGGGCTACTGCAGTCGCCGTCCGCATTGGACCCTTTCTCGCACCCCGAAGCCGCTCGGAAGCGACGGCGTCTGGTCCTGGACGGACTGGTCGCACAGCAGTTGATTTCCGCAGCTGATGCGGATGCGGCGGCAGAAGAACCCCTACATCTGGGGACCGGAAAAACCTCCATCCAGGCTCCGCACTTCGTGTTCTGGCTCTTGGATCGACTGGGCGAGAGGGCCAAAACGTCCACGGAGATCCGGTCTACCCTGGATCTGCCACTCCAGCAGGAAACGGAACGCATCGTCTCTTACCGTTTGGAAGCGCTGAAAGAGAAGAACGTCACGTCGGCAGCCGTCGTCGTGCTGGACGCCCGGACGGGCGACGTCCTCACGATGGTCGGCAGCGCGGATTATTTCGACACGGCTCACGACGGATCCGTGAACGTGGCGACCTCTGCTCGCCAGCCGGGGTCCGCTCTCAAGCCGTTCACGTATGCCGCGGCCCTGCAGCGCGGCGACACCGCGGCGACCGTGGTTGCGGACGTGGAGAGCCAGTTCTTCACCCAGGAGGGGAATCCGTACGTGCCCCGGAACTACGACTACTCGTATCACGGGCTCGTGCGCTACCGCGAGGCGCTCGCGAACTCCTACAACATCGCCGCCGTGAAAACGCTGGAGCGCGTGGGAGTGGGTACGCTTCTCACGCTCCTGAAAGCGGCCGGACTCTCTACCCTCACGGAATCGCCGGAGCATTACGGCCTCGCCCTCACGTTGGGGGACGCGGAAGTGACGCCGCTCGAGCTGGCGCAAGCTTTCGGCGTGTTTGCCAGGGGAGGGGAGACGCTGCCTATCCGAGCGACGCTCGATGAAGAACAGGGGGAGTCCCAGCGTATTCTGGACCAGCGCATCGCATGGATCATCGCCGATATCCTGAGCGACAACGACGCGCGTCTGGAGGAATTCGGGGAAGACAACGCGCTCGCGTTCCCCTGGCGCGTAGGCGCGAAGACCGGCACCACGCGTAATTCCCGGGACAACTGGACGGTTGGCTTCACGGCCGACCGCATCGTCGCGGTGTGGGTCGGAAACGCGGACAACTCTCCCATGAAAGACACGTCGGGCGTGACGGGCGCGGGGCCCATTTTTCATGATGTCATGGTCGCGGCGACGCGGGACAGGCCGCCGGCTTGGCTACCGCGTCCGGCGGGCATCAGCGAAGTGGAGGTATGCAAGCTCTCGGGAATGCTCCCGACACAGCTTTGTCCGTTGCGCATTCGGGAATACTTTGTCCAAGGCACGGAGCCCTCGGTTGCCGATACGATCTACCGCGAAGTGCCCATCGACAGGCGCAACGGCTTGTTGGCTTCGTCCGGCTGCGGCCAGGACAATACGGAGCACCGAGTGTTCGCGTTCTTCCCGCTCGAACTGGAAACCTGGGCCCGGGAAAACGGCTGGCCCAGGCCACCGTCGCGCTGGTCACCGCTCTGCCCTTCGGGGGAAAGATCCACGGCGACCGGAGCCATCCGCATCGTGACCCCGCAGAACGGCGACAGTTTCCAGCTGGATCCGCTGGTCCCGGACGAAAACGAACGCGTGCCACTGACGGCGGATGTCCCGCCCGGCATTCCATCTGTCGGATGGTTCGTGAACGGCGTTCGGGTGGGAACCGGAACGGCTCCCGCTTTTCGTCAGGACTGGAGCCCAACTCCCGGACGCTGGACGATCCGTGCCGAGGCGGGAGACCGATCGGCATCCGTCACCATCGACGTCACGGAACGCTGACACGACAAAACGGAGCCCGTTTCCGGACCCCGTCTTGTTGGATAGTACGATCAGCGGTTCATGGCGTTGCCGCGTCCCGTGCTGGTGTCGTCCTGGCTGGACGAACCCTGCTGGGAGGATCCCTGCTGGGAAGAACCCTGGCTCGAATAATCCTGCTGCGTACCCTGCTGCTTGTTCTGCTCCATAGATAAGTGGGGAAAGAGATACAGATGCAGATCTCTCTGCCCTTGTTCTGACGGGTCGATCCCCGGTCCGTGACAAGAAATCTCCGACTTCTACTGACGCCGGGAACACGATCCCTCGACGATCGTGGTTTTCACGGGAATGGTGACGACGATGCGGTGTTCGTCGGAAGAGCCCGGCGCGAGTTCCACCGTTCCGTCTGAAATGAATTCTCCCGTAATCACTTCCTCCAGGTCCACCGTAGCAGGCACGTGCTCTGCCAACGCCTGCGACAGCGAGAGCATCAAACCCGGAATGCCGCCGACGCGCTGGATGAGTTTCGCATCGCGGCGGCCGTCGCCCATGTCCTGAAGCAGGGGCAACGACCAGGAAGACTGAAAGGCGATGGCCACGCCCTTCGGCTCGCGAACGACGTCGAGAGACACGTCCTTCACGTCCTCGGGGGACTCCTGGAACACCGTTCCGATGTCTCGGAGGATGAGCTCGAGGATTTCACGCTCCGCCTTCAGGTGGATGTGCTCGGAGCGGACGTTCCACCGCACGCCGTCGCCCAAATCCACTTTTTCCCCGACGGCGGATAGCAGCGACGGCAGGCAGATATCTTGCGTTTCTCTGGGCTGTGATCCGTCCTCCACCTTCGCCAAGAGAAGCAATGACTCCAGTGCGGACGAAAGCTTCTTCGCGTGCAGTTGGATTTGATCGACGAGCCTGAGCTCATCGGGGGCGAATTTTCCGGCACCGATCTTCCGCAGGCGACCGCAAGCCCATCGGATCGCGGTGATGGGCGTGCGCAAACCATGACTCTCCAAGAAGAGAAACTTCATGCGCTCCTGAGCCGGCGACTGCTTGCGGAATCCGAGCATGGATATCAGGAGAGGTAGGGCTGAATTTTCGGCCACAGATCGTCGGCATCCATGTCGCTCTTAATCAAGTAATCGCGTGCGCCCAGTTTCAGGCATTTCTCGTGATCTAGGTAATCGCTGAGGTTTGAGAGGATGAGAACGGGAAGCGAGGAGTTCACCTCCTTCAAATGATGGAGAACGGCGTAGCCGTCCTTCCTCGGCATCAGCAAATCCAAGAGCAGGAGATCGGGTGTGTGAGACTTCAAGTACTCGATGGCCTCTTCACCATTGGATGTCTGGTCGACGATCACGTCGTGCTCGCGCAAGGCTTCACCCATCGTCTCACGGAGAAATGGATCGTCCTCGACGATGAGGATCGTCTGGCTCGTCATGCGATGAAAGCCCGGAAGGATGCGGAGATGTCCTGCTCAGGTCGTGACGCGTTCCACCGTCTTGCGGGCGTCGGAATCGCCGCCGGCCTTCTGTCGAGAAGAAAACGTGACCTGCATGCGCACGACGAACACCATCGGTTCCCGTTTCGCCGGACGCGGACGCCTAAACCAGAAAAGGATGACGGGATCCATGGGTGGGATGGGCCAAACCTACCCGAGCGCCGAAAATCCACAATGGTTTTCATCCGATTCTTGCAAAGAAATGAAATAAGTATCCAGTAGTATTTGTTCACGCCAACGCCTTCCGCTGTTCTTCCAACCAACGCTTCAGAGTTTTGAGGAAGAGCTTGCGCTGCTGCTGCATCTCCTCGGGCAAGGCGGCCACCAATCGACGGCGATGGTCATCGATGGGAGCCTCCACCGGAAACTCCTCCTCCGCCGCAACCGGCAGGGGAAGATCCGTCGTCCCATCCCAGTCCGGTACAGGAAACCCGAGAGCCCGCAATGCCTTGTCGAAGGTCGCGTCGACGCGGACCCACTTGCGCCCAATTTTCACTTTCAAAAAATCGTGATACCCCGTGATGTGCTTGCCACGGAATTCCTTCAGGGCGTCGGGCCAGGACTTCAAGGGCATTTTGCTGAAGTCGTGCTTGCACCAAAATTGCTTCACCTCATACCCCATGTTTTCCAGAATCATCTTCAGCAGAATGTGCTTTCCCTTCGCGGTACCGCGATTCTTCTGCAGCACGTCGAACGGATTGGGATTGTTGGCGCTGCCGTAGGGGATATCCCGTACGGAGACGTACGCGCTGATCAGCCGTTCTGCGGGCGTGAGCCGATGGATGTCTGTCAGCATCGTCTCCAGCTGCACCGTTGGATCCAGAGTTCCCATGAACGAATGATAGGGAAAAAAAGGGAAAGTCGGTAGCGCTTACAGCGCGGTTCCACCGGGCACCCCCGGATCTGTCGATCCCGCATCGGGAGCGCTCTCTCCGCCCTTCTGGAGATGCGGAGTATCGGCGCTCGTATCCACTTGCCCATCCGGGCCAGTGGGAAGAGGAGGGACACTGTTTTTCGCCTCACGCATAGTGAATGGGGGGAACAGTCTGTACAGAAGACGGATGGGACGCCCTTTCATGACAGCGCCCTCCTGGTGCCTGACGTGACTCGCGTGAGCGTAGGCTCAGACGGGCGTCGGTGTTGAATCCTTCGCGCGGTAGCCGCCCTGGACGAATTTCCCGCCGGATCGACTGCCGATGTTTCGATAGAAATCTGGACCGTACCGCTTCGAAGTCGTGCGGCCGCCTTTCTGGCCGGCCTGCTGGGCTGGCGTGAGCCCCTGCGTCTGTTCGTCTTGCATCATCTGCATGGCCATAGGAAGAAGTGGAAAAGAGTGGATGGAAAGCATGCAGCGGTGCTGCTCCTTCGCTGACGAGAGCCTTGCTCGCCCCTTACAGCGAATCACCATTCTTTCTCGTCGCTGACCAGGTTGGGAGTCGCGCATCGTTCGGAAACGTTCCTCGTTTTTCCGCATGCACTTGCCGTAATTTTTTTCCTTCAGTCATTCCAGAGTGACCTTTTAGAGTCTTGTTTTCCTGACAAGAATCTGTTACACCACCCCAAACCCCCCGGCGGCCCGGGGCCTGTTTGCGTGTGAAAAAAAATGTCGATGCATCGCCTCCAACGTCGGCTGGACCGCATGACCGCGGCGCAGATCTCCCAGGAAGAGCTGCGCGACGCCCTCGTCCGCCGCGCCATGGAGAAGCGCGCGCCAGCTCCTTCCGGACCCGCCCCTCTTCTGGAGGAGCAGGTGCGCTTCCGCATCGAGAAGCTCCATCGCATAGACAAGTTCGCACTCTGGTTCGTGTCTCTGGGCGCGCTGAATGATGTCGTGGAACGGCTGTTCGCCGTGGACGTCGTCGATACGCTGACCATCCGGGGATGGGGAACGGTATTCCGCCTGAGCGTCCTCGTGTCGCTAGTCTATTTGGCTGGCGTGGCCGCCACGTACCGAAAGTGGACGTGGCAGGTGCATAGTCCCGATCCCGACAGACCGTACTCTCTCCTCTCGATCCTTCGGGGCAAAGCGGCAAACCCCAAAAGGCCCTGAAGGCTCAGAACTTCTTGGGGAAGATGAGCGAGAGGACGATGGATCCGACGAGACATCCCATCACGATGCCGAAGGAGACGATGGACGGCACGTGAATGCCGACGATATCCAGGAGCATTTTCCCTCCGATGGCGATGAGGACGAGGGAGAGGCCTTTCTGCAGATGGTGGAACTTGTGAATGACGGCCTCGAGTAGGAAGAACATGGCACGCAGGCCGAGGATGGCGAAGATGTTGGAGGTGTAGACGATGAAATTGTCCTGCGAAATGGAGAACGCGGCAGGAATGGAATCGACGGCGAACACGAGGTCCGTCCATTCGATGAGGATCATGACGAGGAACAACGAGGTGGCGAACAGTTTGCCGTTCTCGCGAACGAAGAACTTGCCGCCGTGATGGTTGCTGCTGAAGCGCAGGAATTTATGGGCCAGCTTATAGATGCGGCTGTGCTTGAAATCCACGTGTTCCTCTTTCTTCTCGAAGAACAGTTTGATGCCGCTGTACACGAGAATGGCGCCGAACACGTACAGGACCCAATGGAAGTGCTCGATGACCACGGCTCCGAGGCCGATGAACACCGCTCGCAGGATGATGGCGCCGAGGATGCCGTAGAACAGCACGCGGTGCTGGTACTTTTCCTCCACGTTGAAGTAACTGAAGATGAGGAGGATCACGAAGAGGTTATCCACCGACAGCATCTTCTCCGTGGTGTACGCGCTCAGGAATTCGATGGCCTTCGTATGGTCGTAGAGGGCAAAGATGCATCCGGCGAACACGAGGGATACAAACACCCAGAAGGCACTCTGCCATGCGGCGGCTTTCACGGAGATCTTGTGGGCTTTTCGGTTGAAGACCATGAGGTCCAGTACTAGGAACCCCACCACGACAATGGCGAAGGCGATTTGCAGAGTGAGACGGACGTCCATGGAAGCGCGGAAGGAAACGAAATTTTTTCGCTGCAGTATACCGTCATTTCCGCCGCTCTTCCATTCCTTCCAAGACGAACCGTGGCACCACTCCCAGGGAGAGATACCGCTGCTGAACGACGGGATCCAGGTGCTTGAAGTCCCGCACGATCCTGCGGCAAACCGGGCTTCCGCAATGGCAATCCATCTCCCACTCGTCCTCTTCCATGGTCGTGGAGTAGTCCCAGGTGATTTCTTCGTTTGCTGCGATATCGCGAATGGCGACCAGCGTCACGTCGCCCGGGGTGACGCGCAACCCCGCGTTCGGACTGCACGAGTGGTTCACGAAGTCGTCGAGTTGTCCCGATGGCCCCATGTAGTGATCCCTGTCGATCTGCACGTAATGGTCGTCGTGATCGTCGTAGGGTTCGGGCAGCTGACTGCGGTGCACGATAGGTCCGGTGAACGAGAGGATCTCGGTACCCGCGGAAATCGGTGCGTTCGTGCCCACGCCTTTCCCGTGCGCCGTCTCCAGCAGAAAGAGTGTCATGCCTGCAGTATAAACAGGGATCGATAGTCGTAACATTCGTCGGAGGTCCTGCCTTGCAGCCTTCCGAAGCGGGAGGGGTTGGGAGGTCCTCCTCCCAAGTTCAAAAGGAGCGAGTACCGAAGGTACGAGCGCCACCAGTTTTTGCATTCGCAAAAACTGGTGGCCCAGACCAGGATCGAACTGGTGACACCTCGCTCTTCAGGCGAGTGCTCTACCAACTGAGCTACCGGGCCACGACAGCCAAAAGAGTGTACGGAAAGGGGGAGGGGAGTTCAACCGATTCGGCTTCAGGCGGCCCGCGCCAATTCCACAGGCGTATCAGCGAGAAGACGCTCCAAACGATCATCGGGCTGAGCGCCGTTCCCTAGAATCCTGCAAACGTCCTCCGCGAACGCCGCTCGAACTGCATCGATGTTGGTAAGTCGGCCATGTTCGTCATATTCGGCACGCTCTGCCGCCCATACGAGCGCCTGGTCCAAGGGATCGGTACTCATATTCAGCCGCTGATCCACATGCCAAAGCAGAGGATTGGTATCGAAGAACTGAGGTTCTGAAGCTGGACCACGCATAGTGATATGAAAAGAAAGGGAGGGCAGCGACATAGTAACGCATGCTTTCCCTGTAGACAAAGAGAACAACAGCTTGGTGCTTTCTTCGTTTGCTGGTTCGCGTACACTCACCGTCCATGACCTACGGAACCCAGCAAATCCTCCTCGATCGCACGGCCAAGCTCGCCGGCTTGGAGAAGCGGGCGATCGACGTACCGGTGGACTTCCTCGAGAACGGTTTCACCCTGCTCTCGGACATCCCGACGCCGGAAGCCGCGGAAGCGACGCTCAACGATTTCATCGTTGCGATGGGGGAGCGACTGCCGTTCCATCGCCGGGTCGCGGACCGCGTGCAGCTCCTGAAGGCCGATCCCATCCCGATGTGCGCGTCCTCGGTGTGTTCGTTCTGTCAGGCCCTGCACTTCGACATGGGACAGCCTTTCTGGTCGGCCGAACCCCAGCTCATGTTCACGATGATCGGCTTGTATTTCCCCGCCGGCACCGAACCCGGCACGACGCGCACGAGGGTCCTGCCCTTGAAAGGTCTCCTCGACGACGCTCGATGGAAGAGGGGAGAGGATTGGGAAACGCGATTGCTCTCGTACGTGAAAGCGCACGGCGACGGCTGGAAGGAGGAAAACACGCACCGCCTGGCTTGCTTCGCGCGCGTCCTCGACGCCCTGGACGGCAATACCGACCTCGTCGACTACCGCGACAAGACCATGGCTTACTGGTTCTCCGGCGCCGACGCGACGAACGGCGAGCGAAGCATGGCGAACGAGCAGGAATACTTCCGCAAGAAAGGCGTGGATCTCGCGACCCGCGAGACGCATGTCACGCTCAAGCCGGGCGAGCTCCTCATCGTGGACAACACCCGCGCGGCCCATGGTCGCATCGGCAACCGCCGCGAGAAAGAGATCTTTCAGTTCTTGTACGGACTGAAGGCGGAGCCCGAAGACATTGACGCGTTCCGAACGACGCTACTGGGTGAGCTTTTCGCCTGATTTCGGGACTTGCGACGAAGCCGGTTTTCCTCTTCAATACGCCATACGAAAGCAGAGTATGGGGCTGTAGCTCAGCTGCACTGCCTCGCGAAGCGAGGCGAAGAACAACGCGCGATACGCGATCGTTCCCGAGTCATTCTTTCACATCGTGGGGCTGTAGCTCAGCTGATAGAGCGCTGCATTCGCATTGCAGAGGTCAGGGGTTTAAATCCCCTCAGCTCCACCATTCATAAATACTCATCCACCCGCATCTTCCCGATGTAAACGGGTTCCTCGCCGGTCTTTCGGAGCTTCTTGATCGCCTTCAGGAGACCGATGCGATCGACCACGTTCAGGAACCTGCGGACTCCGCCGTCTTTCGAGAAGTCCGTCATCACCGTGAACTGTTCCAGGCGCTTGCCCGTGATGCGCAGAGATCCGTCGGCCTGAGGCTGCAGGCGATAAGCGCCCATCTTCAGGGAATCGAGATGGGGACGGAGCACCGGCATCGTATTGAGCTCTTCGATTTGCGCCGTCTCTTCTTTCGCTTTCCGATTCTCGCGTTCTTCGAGCACGATCGGCAGCAGGTCTTTCTTCAGTTTCTCGGTGCCGCCTTGCGTCGCCGCGGAGAGCACCATGAAGAGTTTGATCTTCGCTTTCTTCAGGACTTTCTCGGCCTCAGCCGTGTCACCTCCCAGCAGGTCGGACTTGTTGAGCACGACGAGCTCGCGCTTCTGGGCGAGGGAAGGGGAGTAGGCTTCCAATTCTTTGCGAATGGCGCGGTAGTCGGTGACGAGGCCATCGGCGTTCACGCCGCCTCCGTCCTGCAGATGCCGGCCGATGTCGAGCACGTGCAACAGGACGCCGCAGCGCTCGATGTGCTTCAAGAACGTGCCGCCCAATCCTTTGCCCTCGCTCGCTCCTTCGATGAGGCCCGGCACGTCGCAGACGACGTAACCGCGTTCCCCGACTTGCACGACGCCGAGATTCGGAACCAGGGTGGTGAATTCGTAATCGGCGATCTTCGGTTTTGCCGCGCTGATCACGGAGATCAGCGTGGACTTCCCGACGTTCGGATACCCGATGATTCCGACGTCCGCGACGAGCTTCAGTTCCAAGGTCACGCGGATGCGCTCGCCGGGTTCGCCCAACTCCGCGAAGTCCGGCTTCTGCCGAGTAGAGCTTTTGAAGTGCGCATTGCCGTAGCCGCCTCTTCCGCCATGGGCTGCGAGGAGGCGATCACCTTTCTCGCGCAAATCGCCGATGAGTTCCTTCGTGCCGTCCGGAAGGATTTCCCACACCAGCGTTCCCGGGGGAACGAGCAGCTCCAAATCTTCCCCGTTCTTTCCTCCTCGGAGCTGGCCGGAACCGAAACGACCTTTTTCGGCTTCGAACTTCTTGCGGGAAGCGTAATCGCTCAACGTGTCCGTGTTCTCGTCCGCGACGATGAACACATCTCCGCCGTCCCCTCCATCGCCGCCGTCCGGTCCCCCGTAGGGGATGTACTTCTCCCGACGCCAGCTGACGCAGCCGCGACCGCCGTCGCCGCCCCGGATTTCGATGGTGGCTTCATCCAAGAACATGGCTTCAGTATACGTTGAAATAGGGTTTTTGATAGCTAGAATAGGCCACTATGCCGATGCCTTCCAACCCCAGCTCGGACCTCATGGATTTCCTCGATCATGACATTGAGGAACGCCAAGTGAAGCCCTACACAGAGCTTTGTCCTGTCGTTGCGGGACAGGCGAGCCCTTGCAGGCGCATCAAAGAACTTCTCAGCCGACGTACTGACGACTCCGCGGCAAGGTTTGAAAAGGAAGTGCTGTTGCGGGAGAAGCAGACTCGAAGCAACAGAGTGACCCAAGAGGCAAGGAATGCAGCCTTCACGACGTTATGCGGCCAGCACTTACTCAAGGTGTACCTGCAGGAGAATCACACAAGACCCGTAGAAGATCCTGCGGAACTTCTCGATATGCTGCGACGTACTCAAGAGTGCATTCGCCGCGACTTCGACAGGCTCGGCATCTATGAAGTCTGCAGTTGGGCGCAAACACCTCCAACGGAAAGTACTCAAGAGTTTTTCGCCCTGATCCGCGCAACAGGTCGATCGTATGAACTCGAGACGGAGGATGATCTTCGGACGAGGTTTGCAACCACTCTCACTGTCACAAATCGACTGTTCAATACGTTTGTAACACAGATGGCGCTTCCGCTGTATCAGAAAACAAAGCGAGCCAGCTGAGATTCTTTCGGTGGCTGTTGACTGACCGTGATTAGCACTCTAAAATACCGAGTGCTAATGCGACATTTCCTACCCTAACTATGTCTAAGATCATCGGAATCGACCTCGGTACCACGAACTCCTGCGTCGCCGTCATCGAAGGCGGTGAACCGCAGGTGATCCCGAACTCCGAGGGCGCCAACACCACTCCGTCGGTCGTCGCCTTCAAGGACAGTGAAGTCCTGGTGGGCGTCGCGGCCAAGCGCCAGGCCGTCACGAACCCCAAGAAGACCATCTTCTCCGCGAAACGCTTCATCGGTCACCGCTACTCCGAAGTGAAGAAGGAAGCGGAACATCTGCCGTTCGAAGTGAAACAAGGAAAAGAAGAACGCGCGGTCATCGTCGTCGACGGCAAGGAGATGCTGCCGCAGGAAGTGAGTGCGAAAGTTCTCCAGAAACTCAAGAAAGACGCCGAGGCGTACCTCGGCCAGCCCGTGACGAAAGCCGTCATCACGGTGCCCGCATACTTCGACGACTCACAGCGCCAGGCCACGAAAGATGCCGGCCAGATCGCCGGCCTGGAGGTAGTCCGCATCATCAACGAGCCGACCGCGGCCGCCTTGGCCTACGGCTTGGACAAGGGCAAGAACCAGAAGATCGTCGTCTACGACCTCGGAGGCGGCACGTTCGACGTGTCGGTCCTGGAGCTCGGTGACGGCGTGTTCGAGGTGGTAGCCACGAACGGCGACACACACCTCGGCGGAGACGACTTCGACCAGGAAATCATCCTGTGGCTCCTGATGGAGTTCAAGAAGGACCAGGGCGTGGACCTCAGCACCGACAAGATCGCCATCCAGCGCCTGAAGGAAGCCGCGGAGAAGGCGAAGATCGAGCTGTCCTCCGCAACCGAGACGGAGATCAACCTGCCATTCATCACGGCCGACGCCTCGGGCCCGAAGCACCTCAACGTGAAGCTCACCCGCGCCAAGCTGGAATCGCTCGTCGCGGATCTCATCCAGAAGACGGTGAAGCCCTGCGAGGCCGCTCTCAAGGACGCCAAGCTCAGCAAGAGCGACATCGACGAGGTCGTCCTTGTCGGAGGTATGACGCGCATGCCCGCCGTCATGGCGAAGGTGAAGGAGCTGTTCGGAAAAGAGCCTCACAAGGGCGTGAACCCGGATGAAGTGGTCGCCATCGGCGCCGCCATCCAGGCCGGCGTGCTGGGAGGCGACATCGACAAGGATATCGTGCTCGTGGACGTGACGCCGCTTTCCCTTGGCATCGAGACCCTCGGCGGCGTGGCCACCAAGCTCATCGAGCGCAATTCGAAGATCCCCACGAGCAAATCGCAGATCTTCTCCACCGCCGCGGACAATCAGACGTCCGTGGAAATCCACGTCGTGCAGGGCGAACGCGAATTCGCAAAGGACAACAAGTCCCTCGGACGCTTCATCCTGGACGGCATTCTTGCCGCTCCGCGTGGCCTGCCACAGATCGAAGTGACCTTCGACCTGGATACCAACGGCATTCTCAGCGTGAAGGCCAAGGACAAGGGCACGGGCAAGGAGCAACACATCACGATCCAGGGTTCCACCGGTCTCTCGAAAGACGAAGTGGAGAAGATGCAGAAAGACGCCGAAATGAACGCCGAACAGGACAAGAAGAAGCGCGAAGTGATCGATGCGCGCAATCAGGCGGATGCCCTGGTCTTCACCATCGAGAAACAGATGCGCGAGCATGACGCCAAGATTCCCGACGCGACGAAGAAGACCGTGAACGAGAAGATCAACGGCCTGAAGGACGTCTTGAAGAAAGAAGACTCCTCTCTCGACGAGATCAAGAAGTCCACGGAAGCCCTGGGCACCGCGGCACAGGAGATCGGTAAGATCGTCTACGAAGCCGCCCAGAAAGAGTCCAAGGCCGCCGAGGACAAGGGTGGCAAGAAGGACGAGAAGGTTGTCGACGCAGAAGTCGTGGACGACAAAGACAAGCAGAAGTAAGAGCCTGATTCCCAAGAAAAAGCGGACCACGGTCCGCTTTTTTCTTTTCAGAGAAGGCTCTTTCCAAAATTGTCTTTATTGAGAATCAGTACACAGTAACTCTTACAGCTTCGCCCCGACGTACGCCGCCAACTCCACGAGTCGATTGGAGTAGCCCCACTCGTTGTCGTACCAGGAGAGCGCCTTCACGATCGTCACGCCGTCCTTCGTACTGACCGCCGTGCTCGGCGCATCGATGATGGAGCTGCGCGCGTCGCCTACGAAGTCTTTGAGAACCAACGGACGTGTTTCGTAACCGAGAATGTCTTTCATAGCGCCTTTAGAAGCTGCCTCGAACGCGGCATTCACTTCCTCCTTCGTCGTCTCCTTCTTTACGACGACTGTCAGGTCCGTGAGGCTGCCCGTCGGCGTGGGGACGCGGATGGAAATGCCGTCCAACTTGCCCGCAAGTTCCGGGATGACGAGGCCGATCGCCTTCGCGGCTCCTGTGGTGGTCGGGATCATGTTTACCGCAGCAGCTCGGGCTCTCCGCAAATCCTTGTGCGGAAGATCCAACAGCTGTTGATCGTTCGTATAGCTGTGGATGGTCGTCATGAAGCCGCCCAGGATGCCGAAGCTATCTTCGAGCACCTTCGCCATCGGCGCGAGACAGTTGGTGGTGCAGGAAGCGTTGGAGATCACATGCATCGTCTTGGGGTCATACGTCTCATGGTTCACGCCGATGCAGAACGTTCCATCGACTTTATCCTTTCCGGGAGCCGAAATAATGACCTTCTTGGCTCCGGCCTTCAGATGCAGGCCGGCGTCCTCCTTGGACGTGAAGCGTCCGGTGCACTCCAGGACGACATCCACCTTCATCTCCTTGTGCGGCAACTTGGAGGGATCTTTCTCGGCCGTCAGCACGATGCTGCCATGCTTCGTCACCAGTTTTCCGTCTTTGAAATCTGCTTCGGCATCGAACACGCCATACGTGGAATCAAACTCAAACAGGTGTGCCAAGGTCGCGCCGTCCGTGAGGTCGTTGATGGCTACGACTTTCAGATCAGGGTGTTTCTGCAAGATGATGCGCAGAGCCTGACGTCCGATGCGGCCGAATCCATTGATGGCGATATTCATGTGCGGAGAAAGGGGAGGGAAGTAATCCCACTCTAGCAAAGACGGGAAGGGGATTCGACTATCGAAGTGCGTCGTAGGTCTGTCGCAGCAGGATAGTGTCTTCTTCCATGGCTGGGGACTCGCACACGAGCACGCCGCCGACGTTCCGGTCTTTCAGGACCTTGAGGTACTCCTGCCACCGCGCCTCGCTTTCCGCGAACGGAAGGTGCTTCCGCTCGCCTCCCGGACCGTACAGGATGCCGGAGTAGTGCAGATGCATCTGAGAGAGGGACTTCTTGCCCAGCGCCTTTTCGTACTGGTCAAGCATCTCGTTCCATTCCTTCGCGGTATTCCACTTGCCCTGACTCCGCGCGAAGAGATGCGCCGCATCCACGCAGGGGTACAAGTCAAACTCCTTGCTGATCTTCAGCACTTCTTCCAGCGTGCCGAATTGGCTGGGCTTCCCCATGGTTTCCAACGCGAAATTCACGTGAGGGAAAAGCGCGTCCTTCTTCTTCAGGATGTCCTCCACCGCGCGACGGACATTATCGAACGCCTTCGCGGGTTCCATACCCAGGTAGAAAGCAGGATGAACGCACACCGATACCACGCCGGCCAACTCCGCCATCTGCAGCGCCTTCCAGACCCGCCCTTTGCTGGCCAGGAGCTTGTCGGGGTCCTGTGTGTTCAAATTCACGTAGTACGGCGCATGGACGGTAAGGGCCATGTCCAGCGACTCGGCGGTCTTGCGAATGTCCGCCATGCGGGCGGGATCGCTGGGCACGTTCTGGACCCATTCGATCTCCATGGCGTCGATGCCCAGTTTCTTGGCGTGCTTCAGCCCTTCCACAGTTCCTCCCGGTTTCGGAGTGGATAAAGGGCAACCGGCGACGGCAATCCGCAACATGTCTGCAGTGTACTCCTCGCCACATCCGCCCGCTTGCGGCTATCCTCGGCACATGCCGCTCGAACGGTCCATCATCGACGAAACGCTCCGCACGGAACAGGGGGAACGGGCCTACAAGGTCTGCGAAACGCTTCACGACGCGGGGTACGACACCTGGTGGGTGGGCGGGTGCGTCCGCGACATGCTCCTTGGGCGCGTGCCCGAGGACATCGACATCGCGACGGCCGCCACGCCGGAACAAGTCTGCGCGCTCTTCCGCCGCAACGATCCGAACGCCGCCAAGATGGGCAGTGTCCGGGTGATCGCCGGCCCGCACATCCTGGAGATCACGACGTTCCGCGAAGACGACGAGGCCTCCGACGGTCGGCACCCGGAATCCATCATCTACGCCGACCGCAGCCGCGACGCCAAGCGCCGCGACTTCACCATCAACGCCATCTACTGGCATCCCATCTCCGGGGAGATAGACGATCCGTTCGACGGCCAAGGGGACTTGAAAGAGAAGCTCATCCGCTTCATCGGCGAACCCGCCATCCGGATCAAGCACGACGCGCTTCGCATGTTGCGCGCCGTACGGTTCCGCGCCGCGTTGATGGGTCAGTACCATCCGGACACGTACGCCGCGTTGCGGGAACACGCGACCCACATTGAGGTGCTCTCCGGGACTCGCATGCTGGGGGAGCTGGAGAAGATGCTCGCGCTGCCGCATCCGGATCGCGCGCTGGAAGACCTGTGGGAACTGTCCATCCTCCGCGTCATGATCCCCGAATTAGAGCAGTGCAAAGGGATTCCGCAGCCCGCCGATTACCACCATGAAGGCGACGTGTGGGAGCATACGTTGGCCTGCACCAGGGCTTTCGAGCCGTGGGACGACGGCGACGTGCGTCTTGCCGCCCTGTTCCACGACTGCGGCAAAGCAGAAACCTTCTCACGAAAAGAACGCATTCGCTTCGACGAACACGCAAGCGTCTCCGCGGACACCGCCACGACGGTGCTGATGCGACTCCAGTGTCCGAGGAAACGGATCCAGAAAATCGACTGGCTCATTCGACACCACATGATGATGGCCGCGTTCTTCGAGATGAGCGACGAGCGGAAGACGCACTGGTACTTCCACCCGTGGTTCCCGGATCTCCTGGAGCTTTTCCGTTTGGACATCGCGGGGACGACGCCGTCGGATTATTCGTTCCTGGACCGCATACTCAAGGACTACCATCAGTTCCTCGACAAGCACCCGCGTCCGATCAAGCCGCTGCTGAACGGCACAGAGATCATGGAACTGCTGGGCCTGGAGCGCGGCGGCGAGAGGGTGGGGGAGTTGCTCCAGATGCTCCACGACGCGCAGGTGCGGGGCGAAGTGACGAGCAGGGAGGAGGCCAGGGCGTTCCTGCAGAATAATGGCAAGGACACGAAAAAAGGCCGGTGACCCGGCCTTTCTTCTTCGCGGTGATGTTAGAGACCCAGAGACGAGCTGCTCATGCTGGAGCTGGACATCGACGAGCTGCTGAGACTGGAAGAGGAGCGGCTGGAGCTGCTGTAGGAGCTGAAGGATCCACCGCTGTTGTTCCAGGTGATCTGCCCGCGGATTTCGCCGTTCGGGTGCGCGGCGGTGTGGATGTTCACGTAGTACCTACCCGTCACGAGGTTCGTGATCTCGAGCTGGGAGAGATTGGTCCAGATGGCGCTGGCGCGGTTCCCATCGAAGGTGATGGGCTCCACGACGTCACCCGCCACGCCCGGGGCTCCCAAGTGGAAATGGGCGCCGGTGATGGGTCCGCTGAGGCCGCTGACGGTGATGTCGTACTGGAGATCATCGCCGCGAAGTTGGAAGGTGCCCTGTCCGGCGGCGTTCGTCGTCACCGGGGGCGTCTCCTGTCCGCCGGTCAGCGAGGCGCTGAACCAGTCCGAGGGAAGAGAGGAAGACGAGGCGCGAGCGGAACTGCGGGACGAAGAACTCCTGTTGTTCAACGGGCCGAATTCATCCTCCCAGGCGTCCTCGAGCAGGCTCAGACGAACCTGCAGGTCATTCACGTTTTCGTCTGTGAATTCATGGTAACGGGCGAGCACGGTAGCCAGCTGCGCGCGGTTCACGACGCCGTCCGGATCGAATTTGCCCGGCATGTTGGACGGGCCCGTCATGATGGCATTCTGGTTCGCCCATTGGACGGAGTTGTAGAACCAGCTGCTGGTCGGCACGTCGTTGAAGAACGTCGCGCCGAATGCGCTCGTGGCGACCAAGCCGAGGCTGGCGGCCCCGAGGGCAAGGGTGGATTTGGTAAGCATAGAAAGACAGGGGAAAAAAGTTGCGACACCCTCCCTGACGGGCGAGCGAGCAAACTCTTACAATCCTGGTCCTCCCCCTCGTCCCCAGGAACTCTCTGGGATGCTACGGATACTTGGTGGGATCTCAGCCTCGCCGAAGCGGGCTGCGGGATCCGGGGGAGCAGAGCAATATACTTGTATTATTGTTTTTGTCAATTTCTTACGACGCCGCTGGCCTTCGCTGCATCCGCGACCGCCTGGGAGACCACCGACAGGAGCCGGGTGTCGAAAGGTTTCGGCAGGATGTACTCCTTCCCGAAGGCCAAAGAGGGGAGTCCGTAACTCTTCAAAACCGAAGAGGGGACCGGCTCACGCGCGAGACCGGCCAACGCCTTGGCCGCGGCCTGCTTCATCTCCTGGTTGATGCAGGTGGCCCTCGCATCCAACGCGCCGCGGAACAGGAAGGGGAAACAGAGGACATTATTGACCTGGTTGGGATGATCACTGCGTCCCGTGGCGAGGATCAGATCGTCCCGAGTGGCATGCGCCACGTGGTAATCGATCTCCGGAGTCGGGTTCGCCATCGCGAAGACAATGGGAGCAGGCGCCATGGACAGGAGCATGTCTTGCGTGACCACGTTGGGACCGGAGACGCCGATGAACACGTCTGCGCCATTCATGGCATCCGCGAGAGTGCGAGCCGATGTCTCTCGGGCAAACGGAGCTTTGTAGGCATTCATGTTTTCCGTGCGGCCGGCGAAGATTACGCCCTTGGAATCGCAGAGCGTCAGATGTTCTGGCGGCACGCCGAAGGAGAACAGGAACTTCGCGATCGCGACGGCCGCGGAACCGGCGCCGTTCATGACGATGCGCACGTCTTCCATTCTCTTTCCCGCCAGCTCCAGGGCGTTCAGCAAGCCCGCCGTCGCGACGATGGCCGTGCCGTGCTGGTCGTCGTGCATGACGGGAATGTCGAGACGCTTGATCAGCTCCTCTTCCACGCGGAAACATTCCGGCGCCTTGATGTCTTCCAAGTTGATCCCGCCGAATGTCGGAGCGATGGCTGCGATGATCTCGATGAGTTTATCCGGATCCTTCTCGTCCACTTCGATGTCGAACGCGTCGATGTTCGCGAATTTCTTGAAGAGCACGGCTTTGCCTTCCATCACCGGCTTGGACGCCAGCGCGCCCTTGTTCCCGAGACCCAGGATGGCCGTGCCGTTGCTGATGACTGCGACGAGATGTCCCTTGGAGGTGTACTCGTACGCCGCGGATGGATCCTTGGCAATTTCTAGCACCGGACGAGCGACGCCGGGCGTGTACGCCAGCGACAGGTCCATCTGGCTGGCCATGGGTTTTTCCAAAGACAGGGCGATTTTGCCCGGGAATGTCTGCCGGTGATACGCGAGGGATTCCTCTCCGAGATCGGACATGGGCGGACAGTATACACAAGAGGAAGCCAAAAAAGGAGCCCCCTCGCTGCAGTGCACGGAGGCTCCCTTTGCGATCGATCGCTTAGTGGAGGGTGAAGACGAGACGATTGCTCTGCTCACGTTTCAAGAGCACCGAGACGTCGTACTTGCCCGGTTTGTAAAGGCGGACGGAGGATTGGCAACCCGGATGACGGCGCAGGTAGCAGGGGCGCAACGTCTTCCCCGGCACGCGGAACACCAGATGCTTGCCGTCGAGCGAGCGGAGATTGGGAATGACGCTGTCGCCGAACAGCACCATATTGCCGCGGCGCGCGAAGCCGGTTCCCTCGATCACGACGCGGCTGCCTTTGATACCGGTCGCCGGCGTCAGCCCGGTGATGCGCAGATCGTCATCTTCTTCGGCTTCACGCACGCAGGTCCACTCGCCGTCCGTTCCGCAGAGCGGCTTGGTGCCGATGGAGCACAGGACGGGATTCGGACCGCAGCTGGTGATGCTGGAAGAGGAACCCACGCCGTAGTGGTTCATACACGGGTCCGCGAAGTAGTTGATCTGGCTTCCGTCATCGTCGTAGGCGCGGTACCGGTAGCCGTCCGGACACGTGGCGAAGCGCCAGTCCGAGGAGGCCGAAGACGAAGATTTACTGGAGGCGAGGCTTGAAACCGAAGATCGGCTCGTGCTCTGGGCCGCGGACGCCGACGATTTCGACGAGGATGCGGCGGAGGAAGACGAACTGCTCTGCTGCGCCGAGACCGTGACGCCGAGCGTCAGGAGGGTGACGGTGAGCACGCCGAGGGACAGACGATGCTTCATGCGAATGAGGGAAGAGACGGACTGACTCTACTACGCGATGCGCGGGAAGTGGTAACAGTTGCACTCGTCATGCGGCGAGTTGTTTGTGCTCCTGACGGACTTCCAATCCCTTGTCCGGAAGTAGCAACTGCGAAATCCGCTCACGCGAGGGAAGATCGATGCGGTACGCCTTCGGCAGCTCGAGCTCGGGCTCATCCTCGTCTTCGTCCGTATGGACGAGCCGCAACCGTGGAACATGCTCTGACGTTTCCGGCTCTTCCGTCTCCGCGTCGATCACCTCGTCGTCGCTCTCTTCGGCTGCCGGGTCCGCCTCGGGCTCATCGAGGAGTTCGCCCTCGTACGTGAGGATCTCCGGCGTTTCTTCCTGCTCGTTTTCCACGAGTACGCGGCGGACGTACGTCGTAGTCCGCTGGGCAAGCTCCTGCACGTAGACGCGTCGAAGCGTCCCGTACACTTTGGAGCGGGTCGTGTGCTGGATGGTCCGCTGGATGTGATAGACGACGGTGTTGCCGGTGAAGTTGTTGGTGTCGATCTTGTCCGGAGCCTGGGCCTTCGCACCCGGATCGTGCGGGTAATAGACATGGCGCGAGTCGCGCATGGGAAAGGGGGGAAAGAAAGCGATCCCATCGAATGATGGGTTTTCGCGCATAGTGAAAGAGCGCCTGCCAGCAGGTGCTGGAGCGCTAAAAGGGGAGCAAGTCGATGGTGATGCTCGGAACACGAGCGAAGTCTGACTATACACATTTTCCCCCCTTCTCTTGTCTTGGCAAGCATTTCATCCGCAATCGCCCCGGACCCTGACCTGTAGTTTTTGCTTTAACACAAGCGTCATTCCGTAAGTCTGACCCCTGAGCAACGTCTCAACGGTGGCGCCACTCACACTCTCTCTGTGCGAGCGAAGCCGCCTTACTTCCATACCCCCTACCATTATGGATCAGAACAACAATGGTCAGCAGTCTTCACAGACTGGTGCAAACTCGGGCCAGGATTCCCAGGACGCTTCGTCCAAGGAATCGGCCGGAAAGGATACGCAACAGGCGTAATCCGGACACTCTTCTCTGCCGTCACCATGGCGGCAGAGAAAGAATTTGTGCCGCCTGTGGCCTATTTCTTTTGTCCCCCACACAAAAGAAATAGGCGAAAGAAAAAGCCGCCGCCGAGCTAGCCACCTCGGCCTTCGGCCTCGTAGCCACTATCGCCTCCTTAGCTCGGCGGGATTTCCGGAAATTTTGTTTTGTATAGGTGAAAAGGGCCAGTAGCTCAGTTGGCCTAGGGTTTGCTTGCAAACCCGTGATCAAAAAACGCCGCTCATCCCAGGCGGAGGTGTTGTATTCTATTCGCCGTGGGCCAGTAGCTCAGTTGGTTAGAGCGCGGGACTTATAAGCCCGTGGTCGGTGGTTCAACTCCCCCCTGGCCCACCATCTAGAACAAACAAATCCTTGATGAGCGGTTTGTAGGCTAGCTCTAGCACTTTTCCGTGCCCGACGGTGATGTTGGAAAACAGAAATCGAGCCAAGGCGTGCTTCTGATCCGCATCTGCCTTTTTCCAGTACCTGTCTGCATTTCTGAGGAAGTTGGAAAATTCCTCGTAGTTGAAAGAGCTGAGCAGCGTACTTTCCTCCAATTTCTTGAGATCCTCTTTGTACTGCTTGATCTCGGATTGCAATTTGAACTTCCGACGCTCGTATACAGCATCCTCTGCCTCATCCATCTTTTCTCCGAACACTTTCAAAATCAATTCCTCCAACTTCTTCTCCGCATCGGCTTTCTTCTTCGTGATGTTCGCTCGGCGCTTCCGAGAATCGGTCAGATCGTTTTCGATCGCCCGCTTGATGGTAGACACATAGCGCTCAAAATTCTGCTTCGTCGGCTTGAAGTTCTTTTTGAGGCTGTCTGCGATCGCTTCGATGACGATCTTGGAGCGCATGCGGTAGGTGCCCCACTTCGGCGTCGTCCGATGCAGAGCGCCATTGCGACACACGATGTAGAGGTACAGCTTGTCCGACTGCCCCGTGGTTGGATAGCACGTCGCGCCGCACGTACAGCGGATAATGTTATCGCGGAACGGAAAACGCTGTTTCTTATTCAATTTCACTTTGCTGCGCCCCATCAATTGCACGGCTTCCCATTCCTCCTTCGTGATCATCGGGCGGAAATCGGGATAGTAATCCTGCATCGTTTTAAACTCGATCTTTTTATCTTTCATCTGCCGCAGAACCCCGAAATAGAAAGGATCACGGAAGATCCTAGTCAGACCACTACGGCCGATAGTGTAGGTGTTGATAATCCTGTTTCCCTCTGCATCTTTCGCTTCAACTTGCCGCGTGCAGTCCATCTTTTCGAGCCAAGCCAATATCATCGTAAAACTGTCTCCACGCAGTCTCTTGTGCCAGCACTCAGCGACGATATCATAATGCTCCGGATGCGGGTCGTAGTAACCATCTTCGTTCCGCACATATCCCCATTTGTGGCTGCCTTGTGATTTTCCTTCGTCGAGATTGGTGCCGTGTCCACGTGAGACGTTGACGCTCAATCTGTCGCTGTATTCCTTGGAAATCGCGAACAGGATGCCGAGCATCATTTTCCCGGCAGCGGTGTTGTCGAAGTGATGCGTACAGAATTTCAGATCGGCTATCTTCCCGCTGTCGATGAGATCGATGATCGTTCCTGCCTCCAGCATGTTGCGGCTCAGGCGGTCGGGATGCCAGCTGATGATGCCATCGATCTTCCCTGCGCGGACGAGATTGAGAAGTTGGGTGAAAATAGGTCGGTTATTCGCTGTTTTTGCCGATGCTGCTTCTCTGAAAATGTACTTCTCGGGAACAGTTATTCCTTCTCGTTCCGCAAGTTCGTGACAAAACTGCAGTTGATCATCAATCGACTTGTACTGCTTCCCCGTGCTCTCGTCGGAGGACTTGCGAGCATAGATTGCATACTGTTTTGCTGTGATTTGGTCTTCGTCTCGCATTGAGCCGATTTTAGCGAGATGAGCCGGTCTTGTCTTGACTGAGTGAATTAGCAGTGGTCTGTTTCTTGCGCGGCATCACTGGCTTGCGCCGGTGCGGTACATTGTTTTGTGCGGTTTTGCCCTCGATTGGCTGGATGAACGCTGATTTCGGCTCATAGCCGAGGGTGATATGCGTTCGCTTCTGTATACTCGATGGATACCGTCCGAATCGATCACGCGCCACGCGCTCTAGCCACCATGCGTCTGCCTGCCAGTGCCCTTCCTGCCCCGCGCGGTTGATGCGGACGAGCCTGGTGACGATCGCCTTCGCACGCGCCTTTTTTATAGACTCAACAAACTCAACTTTCTCCTTAAGCCATTTGTAGTAGATGGTTTCGCTGATGCCCACTGCCATGCACGCATCGGCGGCATAGGCACCGGCCTCGATAATGCGGAGCATCTGCTCAACAAGCTCGGGGGTGTATTTGGAAGAGCGGGGCATTGGTCAGTGCATAACAGTATCAAGCAGCTTCATAAACGAAATACCCTGCTGGAGCAGTGCCTCAATAATCGCCTGTGGGCTGTTCGTTTCCAGCCCGATTTCCTTTGCTGCTTTTTCGAAATTCTCCCCCTTGCGATGTGCCACACCTGTTGATCGAAGTGATTGTACCCTCCGCAGAAAGACGATGAAGCCCTCATAGCCTTGCATTTTCTTTTCCTTGAGCAGCTGTTCAAGGAGAGCAATGCCCTTCATTTCTTCTTTGCCCTGTGCGGTTACATGACTACGAAGCTCGTCGATATTCAGCGAGTCGATAAGTACTTTTGCTAGCGCGAGGATTTGTTGATCGAATTCAGCTTGATCGTCAGTAAGTGGGATTCTGAGTGTGCTCAAGCAATGCTCATCGTCTTCATGAAGTGGTAGGAACAAATCCCAGTTGTGCTTCTCTTTCCATTTTTTCTGTTGGCTGGTGAAGAGGTACTTGAATAGTAAATCCGCCCTTTGCGGGTCAGCAAACTCCGCAAGGAAGTCGCGCTTGAATGAGACGCGACTGATCGTGCCATCAGGCTCGACATTGTATCGCACCCAGTGCTTCTGTTCCTCAGTAGTAAGATCACGACCGAGGTCGCCGAGATACACAAGAACGTATTTGGGGTGGTTATTGTCGATCTCAATGCCCCATAAATGACCGCAATCTAAATGTCCGTCACGCACGGTGTAGATCGAAGGCTTGGCATAATAACGCTGCAGCACTTCGCGTCGGAAAAAGACGGGCGTCAGATAATGGGGTGCTCCCGGATTTGCACCGAAATAATTGCTAAGTTCATCTGGATTGCACGTGTGATAGACCGGCTCTCCGTCTTTCGAGCCAATGATGAAATCCAAGTAATCCTTTTCTCGATCGAAAGGCCAGATGCCGCTTTTCTCTCGGCTGTAGCCACCAATTAACTTCTTACCAACGAGACGTGAAAAGGATTCGCGATCGTAGCTCACGCTCGACCATCTTTCTTTCCAGTTCGTAGTGATCAGTGTGTACCTCGTAGTCTCATCGCGATGCTCAGCATCCTGTTCTTTGATATCGAACGAGGCGAATGGCACATCAGACCATCTGCGTAGGTCATAGAACACTGCAAGGTGCATCTCCTTTCATGGCAAGGAACTGCTTGATGTACTTCAGTTTGATCTCGATGAGATGTTCGGAGGGGTGGTTCTTTTTGACACGGATTACTTCTTCTTCCTCCCCGTTGCGTAGAATTTTCCAATATGTGTCTGTCTGTCGATCATGGTAGAGATCGTGATATAGACGGAATTCCTCGGTAATTTCATGGTAATCCGGGCGGATACCATAGAACTCGCGAGTGATGATCAGAGGTTCAATGCCATCTGTTCTTCCGTAGCGTAGGTAATCCGTCTGCTCTTTTCCGTCTTCCCAGTACGTCACACATCCCGGTCGTCCTTCTGAGCTGCTGCTCATGTCCCATGAGGAATGTTCCAAAGAGCGCGGAACATCTGCATTTGGAATGAGGGCACAGTAGAACATGATGTGTTCCATCTCCGTTTTCTTCTGCCAAAAGGCAGGAATCCACTGCTGCCCACTTAATTCCTGGGTAATAAACTCAAGGTGATCAGTTTGTAGAAGCCAATCCTTTTCTTTCTGCATGTTGGTCATAAGCGCAGTATAGCCGAACAAGGCCATTAAATGATGAGATGTCCATGCTCCGCCTTCGAAACAGCCTCAACACGGGGCGCTCGTATGTAGCAGGCTACCATCCTCCAACGCGCAGAGAAGATCGCTCACAGTCCTAACAGCAGGGCACACGGTGGGCGGCTAGTTCAGCGCATCGGTAATTAACTGCCTCATCTGCAGGAACTGAGACGAGAACTTTGCTTGAATGCCGCGTAGGGATGGACGGAAATCACTGAATTGGTCGCCGATTTTTCCTTCGCGCAGAACAATAATGCGGTCTGCAAGCACAAGCGCTTCCTCGATACTGTGCGTCACCAGCAATACAGTCATCTTATGAGCTTGCCGAAGGGTGCCGAGCCAACCTTGCATCTGCTCCCGCGTGTACGCATCGAGTGAACCGAACGGTTCGTCCATCAGTAGCACCTCTGGTTTATGGGCAATTGCACGCGCAATGGCGACACGTTGCTGCTGTCCGCCGGAAAGTGCCGCTGGATACGTATGGGCTTTATCTTCCAGCCCTGCCATCTGCAAGCACTCGCGGATCCACTTCGACTTTTCTTCTTTGTTCATGAGCAGACCGAAGGCGACATTTCGCTCAACGGTCATCCATGGGAAAAGCGCATACTGTTGGAACACCATGCCAATGCTCTGAGGAATACTGGCAGCCCCCGAATAGGGCAGATGCCCGGCAAGCGCATGGAGCAATGTGGATTTACCGGCTCCGGATTTGCCCACGATAGCTACGAATTCTCCGGCTGCGACTCGCAGATTGATATCGGACAGCACAATTCGATTATCTCGCGTCACGGTCAGCCTATGCGTTTCTATCAGGTTGTTCATGTTCGGGAAATCCATGGAAAAAGCCGTCGCACTGCAGTGGTGAATGCACTATCGAATGCTGCGTTGAGCAGCGCGAGTGCCACTAGCCCCGCCATCATCTGATCGACCCTGTACGCAAGTTGTGTGATGGAAATGCGGTAGCCGAGGCCGCTTTGCGCTCCAGCTAATTCGGACACGAATACCATCACAAACGCTGTCGCAATGCCGGTGCGTATTCCTGCCACGATGAAAGGCAGTGCAGCCGGGAAGATGACGCGAGTGAAAACAGTCACAGAGGATTTCGTGAGCAAGGCAGCGCTCCAAACGTATTCCCGCGCGACGTCATGGGAACCGATATGCGCGCTCAGCCATACCGGGAAAAAGACGGCGAGACTGATGGAAAACACTTTCCCCGCATCTCCGATGCCGAACCACACGATGACGAGCGGAATGATCGCGACCGGCGGGAGAGGCCGCAGAAGATGGATGACTGGCGATACGATTCTATCAAGCAGAGTGAGTCTGCCCGTCAGCAGTCCCATTGCTGTTCCTGCAGCAGTACCAATGCTGACACCCGCCAAAACCCGCCAAATGCTGACAAAGGAATCTGTGATGAGGGTGCCATTCCGGATCATCAGCCACAGTGCTGCCGCCACTCTCGATGGCGGCGGAAATAGGAGCGGATTGATGACACCCGACCGGGATACCCCTTCCCAGACCGTAAACAGAATGGCAATGGAAAGAAGGGGCAGGCCGATATACTGCCATTTTCTGTTCATAGCTCCACGCTGCCGGGCGCAATACGTCTGAGCGCATCAGGCCAAATGATGGATCCAAAGTCCGGATTTGGCGTATCAGCAGCTGCTTTGCCTGTCTCTCTCGCCCAAATCACTTCCCTCTGCAGATAGGCAGACAGTGCCGGTGTCAGTCCAATGCGGAAATCGAAGCTCGGCCAAATACCGTCCACTGTCGCACGATCGAGGCTCGTGTACTTAATAACGATCTCTTTCGATTCGTCCGGAGACTGCTGCATAAATTGTTCAGCCGCGAGTAGCGCACGGAGGATTTTTTCAATTTGTGCCGGATGTTCGCGTGCATCCTCCTGCGCTTCCAGAACGTACAGCTCGGAGTACACGTCGGCATCAGTGAACGTCACGCCCTGTTCACCCAGTTGTTTTTCAGCGATGTACGCAAAAGGATCGAAGATGGCGATTGCGTCCACACTCCCGCTACTGAGTGCTGCTGGCATATCACCCGGCTTCTGACTGATGATCTCCACTTCGTCCGATGAGATGCCGATCTTCTTGAGGAATTCGTAGGTGAAAAACTCAGGGCCTCCGCCAATGGATGTTGCGAGCTTGCGCTTCTTAGCAGTGAAATACTCCTGAGCGGATTCCGAGTGCTCATCGCGCCGGGCTACGACACGAACTTCATTGATCGTTTTCCGAACGACTTGTGCGGGAACGATGAACCGATGCCCCTGCAAGGATGAGAGCGCGACCGGTACGTCGCCAGAAATGGCGTAATCCAGTGAACCGCCGAGAAACGCCTCGAGCGCGAATTTGCCCGCTGTGAATTCCTTGAGCTCGACATCCAGACCCTGTGTTTCGAAAAATCCCTTATCCTTCGCCACCATGACGAGTGCCATGGCCGGGGACGTCTGGATTCCGATCGTGACATGCTCTTTACTGGCAGGCACATCTCCCACAACGGAGCCTTGGCAGGCAACGAGCGAGAGGCTGAGAGCGGCAAGGAGAAGCGGTTTGGTGTAGGACATGAAGAGAAGGGGTATATGTCGTCCAAATACGACACACGAGACAGAATGTTGATTTTATTGTTATTTGGCCTATAATAAAGACTGTCGTCGTCACACGACAACTCTATGCGATCGTCTCTCACAGATACCCTCATCGCTCTCGGGTTCACCGTAGAGGAAATCCGGACATACTCCGCGCTTCTTGAACACGGTGCGATTACGGCCGGGGCTCTTTCCAAGAAATCCGGAATCGTGCGCTCATCCCTCTACGGGATACTGAAGAGATTGCAGGATGGCGGGCTTATCACGCAGACGCTGCAGGGAGGGGTGAAGTTATTCGTCGCGAAAGAGCCGGAAATAATCTCGCAACTTTTCGAGCAGAAGATCGATGAGCTCCGGCACAAACACGAGTTCTATCAGACCATCTTACCCGCACTCCGCGCGAAACGGCCGTCCAACCTCTTGAAGCCCACATTTCAGTTGTTCGAGGGAGAGGAAGGGATGCGGAATATCCTCAAGGACATGCTGCTCTATCGGGATATGGAGACGCAGGCGTTCTGGCCGATCAAGCAGATGGTCGATGTACTCTCCCCGGACTTCTTTCGGTATCTCAACAAAATACGTATCGAGAGCAATCTCTATACACGAGCCATCTGGCCTCAGCAGCAGACGGTAGATGTCGCAGAACATCCGTACTTTGGTGTAGGAGACGAATTCCGTCGTGAAATACGCATCGCGCCGCCTGAGATCGATTGCTCCATGGGATATTGGATCTACGGCAATAAGGTCGCGTTCATTTCTTCTCGACGCGAGGCGTTCGGTTTCATTATCGAAAGTGCCGAACTTGTCGAGATGCTCCTGACACAGTTCGAAGTGATCTGGAAACTCTCGCAGCCACTCAAAGTGAACAAAGAAGCGACGAACGCCTTCCTCAAAGAAATCAAAACGAAAAAGAGATAAGGATTATTCGTGGAACTCTATCACCCTGCCTTGAGCATCTCTCATATGCGTAGCGTTCCTCTCTCTTGCAGGATCATCCAGATCGATAGTTCGAATAACCTCCGTTAAGTCACGGATCTCTTTCGTTTCTTCATCGCCACCGTTGTGCAAGTTGGAAGTCATGGCTGTCTATAGAATTGTGCACCTGCGGGGGCAGCAAAACAATGCTCAGAACGTCAAAGCGAGTGCATGCTCCTGCGGCCGTGGTTGATCGAGGAAGGCTTGCAACTCGCGCATCGAAAGTTGTAAATCACGTAGGGCGGGCGCGAAACGCCCGATATTCGAGGTGAGACTCTGGTAGTGTTGGAAATGACGCTCACTTGCCCCACCAGATTTCACTCCTCACGTCGTCCGGAGCTCCACCTGCACGACAGACGAGTTCGATCACAAAGAACGACGTGACCCCACAAATAAATGGCAAACAATGCAGGCGTGTTTCGATTCATGACGAACGGCTCCCGGCATCAGCAGCAACGGGAAGAGTCAGTGTAAAAGTTGTGCCCTTTCCTTCCTCTGATATGAACTGCAGGGTACCCGCGAGCAGCCCCGCGATGAGGGATGCCAGATAAAGGCCTAGACCTGTTCCCTCGGTTTCGTGGGGCACCACGTTGTCGCCGCGGAAGAATTTCTGGAACACTTTGGACTGCTGATGGAGGGGGATGCCGTAACCGTTGTCTCTGACCGCGATCTGGACGGAGCCGTCGCGCGCCTGCGCATGCAGATGAGTTTTCCCTTCGTCGGGCGTGTACTTGATCGCGTTGCTGACGAGGTTACTCAGTACTTCGCGAAGCAACTGAGAATCCGTCGACAGCGAGATCCGCTCGTCGCACGTGACCGTCACGATCTGCCGCTTTTCATCGATTTCTTTCCGGAATGATTCGGTGACTTCCCAGAGGAGGAGCGAAAGCTGCACATCCTGTGACATGATTTTCACATGTCCGGCCTGAATGCGGGAGATTTGCAGCATCGTATCGATAGTCTCCGCCATATAGATGGATGCCCTCTTTCCTCCGGTGAGGAGTTGCATCTCAGGCTCCTCCAGACGTCCTTGCAAAACCTTCTCCAATTTTCCGAATGCCCACCGAATCGACGTGAGGGGCGTCCGCAGCTGATGGCTCGCAAGTGACATGAATTCCGTTTTCGCGGTATCCACCCGTCGCTCACGCGTGACGTCTCGAAAGAGGAGAAGTGATCCATGGCTTGTCCCGGCTTCGACCGCCTTAATGGTCTCCCGAAGAATGATCCGCTGATCCTGAAGATGAAGCTCGTGCACCGTGGCCCCTTCGTACAATTCAAGCGATCCCTCCTGAACCTCTTCGACCCGTGTGATGCAGTGTTGCCATAATGCGGCGATGTCCTCGATACGCCTGCCGATGAGCGTGGATGAATGGACTGAGAGTCCCCACAGCTTGCACACAAGCTCATTCGCCTCGATAACGGTATCCTGCTCATCAAGTGCAACGGCGGCCATTGGCAAGCGTGCAATGATCGCCTTGAGCCGCTGGATGCTCAAGCGGTCCCTTTGCCGCATGAGCTCCAACGCGTGCGTGCGTTCCGCCACTTTCTCTTCTAGCTCTTTATTCATTCTGTGCATCATGTCTTCCGCTTTTTTCCGCCACGTTACGTCGGCTGAGAACACGGTAATACCTTCCCTCGAAGGATAGATGTGATTTTCGAACCACTTATCGAAAGGCGCGTAGAAATGCTCGGAGCGGATGACGCAGCCCTCTTCCGCGACCTTGTGCAGTTCGCGGTAATATTGATTTCCGACGGCGTCCGGGAAGAGGTCCCAGATGCTTTTTCCGAGCAGTTCCTCCTTCGTTTTTCCCAGGATTTGGGCGGCTTTATCATTCACATATACGTACCGCCACTGGCGGTCATAACATACGAGGTGGTCGTCGATGCTTGAGAGAACGAGATTGAGTCTATCGGTGGCGATGGTCCGGTCAGTGATGTCTTCTACCGTTCCCACATGGCCCATGATCCCGGCGCTGCGATCGCGAAGGGGGGATGAGCGAGCGTGCACCCACCGGATCGATCCATCAGGGGCTTGGAATCTGAACTCTCGAGAATAGCTCTGACCGAGCCGAATTGCCGATTTCCAGGAACCGACTACCTGCTCACGATCCTCAGCATGAACGAACCGAGCCCATCCCTCGCCGAGTGCTTCTTCGGAGGTGAAGCCGCAGATTTTCTGACATTGAGGATTTGTGTAAGCGCACAGACCATTGGTATCGGTCATAAAGATACCCACGGGGCAGCAAGCACTGAGAGAGCGAAAGAATTCTTCATTCTGCTGCGCCGCGCGTCCGGAACTCACACCATCGCTTTCCAATCCATTAGTACCCTGCTCACCGTTGACGGCAGAGACAGATGGGGACGACGTCTTTGTCACATCACGAGCTGATCGTGAATCCATAAGGGGAAGCATACAACAAATCTCCGTATTCTCGACAGAGCTGATGCGTCTTCCCGGTATCGGCAGTCATGTCATCCATCAACTTTCGCCTCGTTATAGGCGAGTTCACCGCAGTTGTAGATGCGGACGAAGTCTCCGATGATCTCAACGTTGACAATTCATGTGAATAGAATAACTTATACCACCAATGAAAATTTCAGCTCGCCTCTTTTTGTTTGGCTTGGCCGGGTTCCTCGCACTTCCAAGCCCCACGTATGCCGCATTACCGGCAGGTTTTGAAATGGAAACCATCGCGGAGGGATTGACGCTTCCCACCGCAATGGCCTTCGCGCCCGACGGTCGGATTTTCGTCGCTCAGAAGAACGGCATCATCCGCATCATCAAAAATGGTGCCCTGCTGCCCACTCCGCTTCTCTCTCTTTCCGATGTGAACAGCTACGGAGATCGCGGATTGATCGGCATGGCCGTCGACCCGAATTTCTCCAGCAACGGTTATCTCTACCTTTCCTACACGTACGAAAACACGCCTGGAGCGAACATCACGGGTGCCAAGACCGGAAGGATCGTCCGAATTACGGTGACCGGTGATACGGCTGATGAGTCGAGCAAAGTCGTTCTCGTTGGAACGGTGCCTGGAAATGCAGCCGCTCCGTCGTGCGATGACATCGCCGTGACGGCAGACTGCATCCCTTCCGATTCCTCCAGCCACAGCGTTGGCGGCCTGGCGTTTGGTCCTGACGGAAAGCTGTATGCATCCCTCGGCGACGGTGCCCATTTTGACTACAAGGATTCACGGGCGATGCGCGCTCAAAATCTCGACAGCTTGGCCGGAAAAATACTGAGGATCAACAAAGATGGAACTGCACCGGCCGACAACCCTTTCTACAACGGTTCTCCCACCGCGAACAGATCGAAGGTGTATGCCTACGGTGTGCGCAACTCCTTCCGCTTCACCTTTCACCCCACGACCGGAATTCTCTACGCAGGTGATGTGGGATGGAGCACGTGGGAAGAAGCCAATAAGGTCACCCGCGGAGCAAACCACGGCTGGCCGTGTCGCGAAGGAATGTTCGAAAATGTGCCCTACGGTTGCACGGTTTCAAACAGGGTGGATCCGCTCTACGTTTACCAACACGACCAATCGGGAGCCGGTTCCATCACCATGGGATCATTTCCCAAAGGAAATGCCTACCCTGCGAGCTACGCGAACACCATCATTTTCGGCGATTACGCCCAGAACTGGATCAAAGCATTGAATCTCACCGCGACTGGAGCATTTATTTCAGTGACGGAGTTCGCAAGCGGTGCGGACGGAGCTGACGGGCCCGTGGCGTTTCTCACCGGACCGGACGGCAATGTGTACTACATCGCCATTTACACGGGTGCGGTGAAGCGCATCAGCTACACCGCCGGCAATCGGCAACCGATCGGCAAGATCGCCGCGAACCCGACATCCGGCTTAACGCCCCTGACGGTCAATTTTTCCAGTTCCGGTTCGCTCGATCCCGACGGAGATCCGTTAACGTTCCTGTGGAATTTCGGCGACAATACGACGAGCACTCTCGCGAATCCGAGCAAGACGTACTCCGTTGCGGGCACGTATACGGCCGTGCTGCAGGTGAGCGATAACAAGGGCGGCAAGAGCGTCGTCAGCATGACCATCGTTGCGGGCAATCAGAAACCCAAGGCGACGATCAGCGCCCCCGCTTCGGGACTGTTGTACAAAGTGGGCGATACCATCACGGTCAGCGGAAATGCCACAGACCCTGAAGATGGAACCCTCGCTGGGTCCCGATTGGCCTGGAGAGTGATTCTCCATCACAACACGCATACTCATGTTCTTGAGACGCGCACCGGAAACTCGTTTCAAATCACGGCCCCCGACCACGGGGACCCGGATGTGTACACGGAAATCGAGTTGGTGGCCACGGACAGCGCGGGTCTGACCGATAAGAAAAGCGTAAACATCTACTTGGATAATGGCGCGAGTGCGGACGGAAACCTGGTTCAGAATCCGTCGTTTGAAGACATCGATCCTCTGAACTCCGCAAGGCCTCAGAAGTGGGAAAGCAACTTCTGGGGAGTGAACAACGCCGTGTTCAGCTATCCGGTGCCCGGTTTTGACGGAGAGAGCCAGCGTGGCGCCAAAGTCGTGATGACGGCGTACACGAGCGGCGACGCGAAATGGATGCCAGACTTGTCGTTCGTCGCCGACAACACGCAGTACAAGTTTTCCAATTACTACAAATCGACTGTTGAAACCGAGCTCGTGGCTGAAATAGAACTCGAAGATGCGACGTATGAGTATCTGTTCTTAGCCGCGCTCCCGGCCTCCTCGACTTGGAAGAAAACAGAAGCGACGTTCACGACCCCCGCAAACGCGCGGTCGGCCCGCGTATTCCACGTGATCAACAAGGTCGGCGAGCTCAACGTTGATACGTATGTCATGCAGGCCGTCACTGCTCCGCCCCCACCGCCGCCACCGCCGCCCAATTCAAACCTCATCGCCAATCCTTCTCTGGAGACCAGCAATGGCGGAGGGAATGCCCCCGTGAACTGGCTGAACAATGGCTGGGGCACGAACACGGCGACGTTCGCCTATCCGGTAGCCGGCCAGGACGGAGCCAAAGCGGGGAAGGTGACGATGACCGCGCATACCACCGGAGACGCGAAATGGTACTTCGCCGATGTGCCGGTCACTCCGGACACGCAGTACACGTTCTCCAACTACTACCAATCCACGGCCGTGACGCACTTGGTCGCCCGGTACACGAGCACCACGGGCGCGCTGAGCTATGTGACGCTCTTGTCGTCGGTTCCCGTGTCCGCTTCCTGGAAACAGCAGACGGCAATGTTCACCCCGCCAGCGGGTACGGCGTCGGTCACGGTCTTCCATGTCATCGCAGCCGTCGGAAGCCTGACCGTCGACAACTATTCACTGACGACCGGTGGCACGACTCCGCCCCCGCCGCCTCCGCCGCCGCCCCCGGATCCTACAACGAACCTCATTCAAAACCCCTCTCTTGCGACGAGCGCGGGATCCTCGCCAGCCTCCTGGAATAAGAATTTCTGGGGCGGGGTTGGGACGCCGACCTTCACGTACCCCGTTGCCGGATCCTCGGACGCCTTCGCGGCGAAGGTCACCATCTCCTCGGTAACTGCCGGTGGAGGCGATGCGAAGTGGTACTTCGACAACGTCGTCGTCACGCCGGGCAAGAAATACCGGTTCTCCAACAAATCGATCGGGACGGCGGAAACGCATCTCGTCGCCCGATACACGAGCACGAGCGGTGTCGACAGCTACGTCTACCTCTCGAGTGTTCCTACATCGTCGACGTATCGGACGAACACAGTAGAGTTCGTGGTTCCCGCCGGAACGGCCTCCATGACCGTGTTCCACGTCCTCAGCGTTGCAGGATCGCTCACGGTCGATGACTACAGCCTGGTGATCGTTCCTTGAGCTCTAGGATGAGGACGCTCACCAAATAGATCTGAAATCCTTTAGTATTGCAGAACCAGATCATGGACTAGCAGCGCTCTTTATTCTTCACAAAGAATCGCTTCGCAAAGTGACGTTATACCGCACACACGACAAAAAGGATTGAAGGAGAACAAAAGCTCTTACGCCTCCTTCTCCTCTGGCTTCTCTTCGGCCTTCTTCGTAGCAACCACCTTCGGCTGCTCGGCCTGAACGGAGACGGAGACCGGGAAGAGCTGGTCGCCCACCTTCACCTGGATCTGGGTGTTGCCCGTGGTCTTGAGGTGTTCGGTCATGCGGACGTCGTCCGCGGAGATCGTATCGATGGAGAGCTGCTCCTTGAGGGCCGTCGAGATGTCCTTCTCGGTCACCGAGGCGTAGAGCTTGCCGCCCTTGGCCGCCTTGCGGATGAAGACGAGCGTCTTGCCGGCGAGGGCCCCGGCAATATTCTGCTGCACCTGGCGCTCCTGATCCTTCTCCACGGCACGCTTCTTGATCTGATCGGCGTAGCGCTTGCGGACGGTCGGGGTCGCGACGAGGGCCTTCCTCTGGGGGAGGAGGCAGTTGAGGGCAAAACCATCACCGACGACCAGGAGGTCGTTCTTCTTGCCAATGCCGTTAACGTCTTCGAGGAGGAGAATTTCCATGGGTTTCGAGCGGGTAAGGATGCGGGCGCTCGGCTCGTAGAGCCAAAAGAGTGTACGGGAGTCCCTGGGGTCCGTCAATGGTGAGGGGTCTTCCGAACAATGCGTTCCTAGTGCTGGAGACAGGGAAGAACCGCAACTCTGACACGGATACGCGAGACATCCCGGTTGAACTGACGTAGAACAACTTTTCTACTCAACCCGTGCTTCTCAGGGATTGCTGCCCGTCCCGGTTTTCTTCATCAGAGAGGGGATCCATCCAAAGAGGGATTTCCAGCCCTGTCCTGGCTTGAAAATACGCTCCTGGCGGACGTACCACTTGTGGAGGGTCAGGAACCGGTCCGAGTGGAGCGAGAGCGATCCCAGCTCGATACCCTGGATATCCTGGTGGTGGGCGAAGGTGTAGAGCGGGGAGTAGAGGAACACGGCCGGGACATCCTGCTTCAGGATCGTCCGGAGCTTCTTTAAGGCGTCGGCGCGCTCCTTCTCGTTGGTCGTGCTGCGGATGGTCTCCAGGAGGCCGTCGGCGTTGAACGACACGTACTGCGAGAGGTTGTAGGCATCCTGCCGGAGGTTCTTCGCATCGCCGCCCAGCTTCTGCACGCCGGAACTGTGCCAGTACGGATAGCTGTCCAGGTTATCCAGGAGGGACTGACCGAAGAGCACGACATCGTAGTCGCGCTTCTGCAGGCGCTGCTGGAACTCGTCGCGAGTGGCGGGGACGTCGATCTCCACCTGCACGCCCAGTTCCGCCCACTGCGTTTTAATCTGTTGCGCGAGCTCCGCGTACTGCTCGGGGGCGTCGCTGGTCAGTAGGCGCAAGACCAGGGGCTCGTTGTTCTCGTTGCGGCGCACGCTCACCGGATCCGACGTGCGGCGAAGGCGCAGCGCGCCGTTCTCCACCGTCAGGTTCTGAACGTTGATGCGCTGGGGAACCGGCACCGTGCCCGCGCGCGAACCGATGAACAGCCGGACCAGCCGCTGCTCTTCGCGCAATCGCTTCTCGTCCGCTTCGTCCTGGGCGAGATGCACGAACGCGGAATCCGCAACGGCGCCGCGCGGATTCACGAGCCGCAGAAGGTTCTCACCCGGCTTCAGCGACCCGGTCCCTCCGTTGAGCGGCAGCTGGACGATCCACGTGCCTGTTTGCGTGGCGATGGGCTGAAGCGCCTTGCCGTTGATGGTGTAGGTGCCTTCGCGCAGATCTGCCATAGAACCCGTGAGCGTCAGCACCGAACCGGACTGCACCGAGACGACGGCCGGGGCGTGCACGATACCGAGACGATTGGCCTCTTCCTGTTCGAGCAATCGCTGGAGCCGGATCTTCTCCGGCAGGTTCCATTTGGATGCGAAGAGCGCGCCCTGCGCGGCTGCCGCGTCGAACTGATATCGCCAGTCCGACACGTCGATTTCCAGAAGGGGAGTGTCGACGAGGATGGTCTCGTGGATGGAGTCGGCGAGCGCCTGCTTGTTCGTGCCCAGCTGCAAGCCGAGCCGCAGCTTCTGATCCTGCAGGACCGGACGGTCCAGGTTGAAGAACAGCGCCACGTACTGCGGCAGGTAGTACTGCCTCGGCTGGAAGCGGCGGGGAATGATGGGATCGCCGGCATCGTTGCGCGGCACAAGACGGATGCCTTGCAGGTTGCGTAAGTCCGAGAGGAGCGTGGAGTAGTCCGGATAGATGCGGAAGATAATCCGGTCCAAGCGGTACTGCGGCAGGAGACTGCGCTGGAAACGCTCCAGCGTGACCTCGGACGATAGGTCCGTCTGCACGACGTTCTTCACGCGGTACGGTCCAGCACCCACCGGGTGGAAGCCGAAGTCCGTGGCCAGGTCCAGGCGGGAGACGGGAATGCCGTCGAAGGATTTCTGGGGCAGCAGGCCCAGCGTGAGGTTGCTAGGGAAGAAGCTGTAGGCCTCGTCCAAAACGAACCGAACCGTGCGGGCATCGACTTTCTCCACCTTCACGCCGCGGAAATTTTCCTGGAGTAGCGTATTCGGGAACTCCGGATTCTGGATGGTCGTGAACGTGAAGACGACGTCATCGGCCGTGACGGGATGCGGTTCCGAGGACGAGGTGTCGTGCCAGAAGATGTTCTCCTTCAGCGTGAGGGTGTAGGTCCGGCTGTCCTTCGAGACCTGCATGGTGGCCAGGTCATCCTCGATTTTGCGGGTTGTCGGGTTGTACTTGAGAAGTCCCGCGTACACGAGCGAGACGATATCGCGGTTCACGTCATTCTGGACCGTGAACCAGGGGTTCAGCGGCTGCAGTTCGCCCACGGAGCCTTCGATGTACGTACCGCCCGTCGTGGGCACCAGGATCGTGTTCTGGAGGTAGAACAGGCGCAGCAATCCCGCGAGGCTGACGCCGAACAGGGCAATCAGTCCGAGGAGCGTCCAGCGTTCCCAGCGCGACATCGCGCGCAGCAAGTGCAGGAGCCGTTTCATCGCGGACCATTCTAGCGGACGGGCACGACAAAGAAAGCACCGAAGCCCCGTTTGTCAGCCTCAGACGCCGATGTACCAGCGAGCGACCGCCAGCCCCAGGAAGATCACGGACAGCCAGATCGTGGCCTTGAAGAGCACGCGCTCTGCGCCGCGGCGCTGCACGACGACGGAACCCGCTCCTCCGAAAGTGGAAGACAGGCCGGACGCTCGGTGCTGCACCAGGATGGCGAGCACGAGCAGGGCGGAGACGAGGAGGTGGAAGGCGGGGATGAGGGTGGCCATGTGTCGATAGGATACGGATGATTTATACGTCAATCAATGGATCTTCTGTACCTGCTTTTGCCCTTATGATCCGTTTTAAGCCCATTTCTTTTGTCCCCCACACAAAAGAAATGGGCGAAAGAAAAAGTCGCCGCCGAATGAACCACCTCGGTGCTTCGCACCTCATACCCTCTATCGCCTCCTCACTCGTCGGGGTGTTCCAGAGATGTTGTTGGTTGTGTTGTTCTTTTCGGGTGGGCCGTGCCGCCACGGGGGGTGAAGGGGAAGGCCCTGCCTCGTCGCTGACGAGGTCACGCCGAAACCTTGGAGGCGTGACTGAGGAAGCGCAGGGCCGGGTGGAGGAGCGTTGGCGGCACAAGTTCTTGCGCCCCTTCTTTCAAGAAGGGGCAAACACGATAAGAGGCCTTCTTGAAAAGCGTGTTACAATTTTTAAAAGGGCGCCTAGCTCAGTTGGTTAGAGCGACTCGCTTACACCGAGTAGGTCAGGGGTTCGAATCCCTTGGCGCCCACCAGGATTTTCTGATGTTCCCATTCTGAACAGTGCATCGCTGTTGCTTTTGTCGAACGAATGAACACTGAAAATGGCTCTTGACTGCGGAAATCTCGATGTGAATACTGTCGCATCTTTTTACAACATTTCTTCATGACGACCCCAAACGCTCCGCAACTCCAGGAAATCCCCGCACTAAGAACGCCGAGCGGGAGAGGGGAGCAACGAACGATTATCGCCGCGAGGGACAATGTTCGGAAAGCTGTAGAGACCGGCATGAGGGCCGCCCAATCGCTCATCCAACCGGGAGATCCGTCACTGCGGATCACCGACGCGGATCGGGCGGCTGATGAAGCATTCCTCCGCATCCATCAGCCGTGGAAATATGAACCTCGACCTTCGCGAAGAGAGCAAGCCGAGCCGAAGAAACAAAGCATCGCGTCTCCCGGGAGAATTCTTCGTCCCCAAGGGGCGCCTTTAACGGAAGCAGATATTGCGGTTATCCGACAGACTCCTTGGAAGTACGAACAAGATGCGGCGGACCTTCGCGCACAAGGAAAGCTCTGAACATCGCGAAGCGGCCCGCCCCCGAAGGGGCGAGCCGCGATTCGTCATCCGTGAGTGGAGCTTCGATCAGACGGGCATCGATTGCTTCTGAGGCCGTCTGGCGACCGGGAAGGTCATGAGGTACGCCAGGCAGGCGAGATCGAACATGAGGTGCACAGCCAGGAGGTTCCACCATCCGAGCAGTTGAACGACTCCACCGATCCCGTACCACACCAGGGCGCACCCCGCACCAACGAGCGCGATGATGCAGACGACTTCGACCGTGATCGCCAGCCACCTGTACGGCATGGGATTCCTCCAATTGACGTCGTCGTCGACGGTGAAGCAGCACCCCACACCGCAGACGATGATGCCGACGATGATGCACAGGGTCTGCCACCACCGCAGGTCGTCAAGGCCCATCCAGGCTAGAAATCCGGCGCCGGTAAACGCCCCGATGATGAAAGCCAGGAACGCCACGATCTTCAGATACCGCATATGTCGTCTCCCACTAGTTAGAATGACGATGACAAGGACCAACCGGCGTGTGCGAGAACGTCTCGCAGCCGATGTACAATAAAGTATACATGCCAACATTCCTGGGAACAGTCAAAATAGCCGCGTGAACAGGCATTTCTTCTACTTGGCTCGATGCGCGGACGGCTCACTCTACGCAGGGACCTGCATCGATCCGCGGGAGCGCGAGGCCCTGCACAATGCCGGGAAGGGTGCCAAGTACACGCGCAGCCGATTGCCTGTGATCTTCGTCCATCTCGAAAGCTTCGCGACCCTGGGTGAAGCCCGGAGCCGCGAAGCGAAGGTCAAGCGTTGGTCGAAGTCAGAGAAGGAAGCCCTGGTGGCGAAGACTCACTGATTGGTTGTGCCGTCACTGCCCAGCGCGCCGAAAATGTCCTGCATGAGCGCGATGATGTTCGTGAAGTTCAGCTGGAAGGGGATGTCCAGGAGCTTGGAGATCCAGGAAACCGCGAAGAAGGCGATGAAGGTCACGAAGAGACCGATGATCGCGAAGCGGATGGTGTGCACCGCTTTCTTGATCTTGTCCTCGTTGCCGGCGGACAGGATGAAGGTGAGACCGCCGTAGATGATGAAGAGCAAACAGAGCAGGGACGCGGCGATGAGCGCCAGTGCGATGAACGTGGCAATGATATCCAGCACGCTGCCGTTTTCGAGAAGGTCGCGAAGCATGAAAGGGGGGAGAAGGAATCAGGCCGGCCTTATGCGGCTTGGGGCTCGAGAATTTTGAGATTCACGCGTTGCGACACGTTGCCTCCGATGATCCGGAGAAGCGTGCGTAACGCTTTGACGGTCTGGCCACTTTTGCCGATAAGCTTGCCCATGTCGCGGTCGCTCACCTGCACGGTGAGGAGCACGCCAAGCTGATCGATGGTTCCATCGATCTTCAGATCATCCTTGTCATCCACGAGGGACTCGAGGACGTACTTGAGGAAACTGTAGCCGGGCACTTCTGTCGTCGCGGGGTCTGCCATGGCTGTGATGGAAGGATATTACGCCGCTGCCGGAGCCGTGTCACTCGCGGGCGCGGCGGCGGGAGCCTCGGCTGCTGCCGGGGCGGGTGCAGCGGCTGCGGGAGCTGCGGCCTCAGGGGGCGGCTCCTTCTTGGAACGCTGCTTCGTGTACGTGTGGATGAACTTCTCCATGTCCTTCAGGCCGGCCTTCTTGAGGAGGCGGGCGACGGTCTCGCTGGGCATAGCGCCCTTGGAGATCCAATGAAGGATGCGCTCATCGTTGTGCTCGAAGATGACGGGATTGCGCGCCGGAAGGTAGTGACCGACGATCTCGAGGTATCCGCCCTTCACCGGGTTCGACTTCTGCGCCACCACCAAGCGGTAGCTGGGGAGGTTTTCGCGGCCGGTTCGCTGAAGACGAATCATGAGCATAACGGGTCCAGAGTGTAGGGAAGCCTCCAGGCCCGCGCAAGGCTATTTCTGCGATGATTCCTCATTCCGAGACCCTTCCGTCCGCCCGGATCAGGCGCAACTCCCGCGGAGCCTGCGCGGGGAATTCCGACTGCAAGGCCCGGAGAAGATCCGCGGAGAGCCCGTGGCACTCCTGGCTGGCGATGCTGTGACGACAGGCGATGACGAGCACGCCGTCCTGCACTTTCTTCACTTCTAGCTCCGCTGCGAACTCCGGCAATCGGCTCCGGAGCCAGTCCTGCGCGCGGTGCACCACCAAGCTCGCCGTCGCCTGTCCCTGCAGTCCGCGCCTGCGGAGCACCTTGGGGAGGAGGGACTGGAGGGAATCCATATCCGCATTCTACACGCGACATCAAAGGGCGCGCTGCAAAACTTGCGCGGTTTGCGCGGCGCAGTCTTCCCAGGTCCGAAACGTCCCGACCTGGCCGGTTCGCTGGGGAACCTGCTGCAAGGCCGTCACCAATTCCTCGGGCGTGGCGCCGACGAGCACCGAACCCGCGGGGGCTACTTCGGTGACGGCGGACCCGCGCACGGCGACGATGGGACAACCGCACGCCGCAGCCTCAAGGAGAGGGAGACAGAATCCCTCGTAGAGCGATGCCGTCACGAACGCGCGCGCCGCAGAGTAGAGAGCGGGAAGATCCGCGTCGTCGACCGCGCGGAGGATGCGAACGCGCGAGGGGAGCGTGAGCCGATCTGCCTCCGGTCCGCCGCTCACCAGAATCAGTTCCGTTCCATCGTCTGGTAAGCGAGAGAATGCATCGAGCAGCATCGGGACGTTCTTGTGCTGCTTCGCATTGCCGATGTACAGGAAGAACGGAGCGGAAAGTCCCAGCCGTTCCTGCACGCGCCGTTGCTCGTCTTCGTCCCGGGCGCGGAAGAGGGGAGCGACGCCTTCGTGAACGACCGTCGTCTTCGCCGCGACGGACGGACCGTATACGGCCGAGAGTTCCGACTTCGTGAAGTCGCTCACCGCGATGATGGCCGATGCCTTGCGCACCGCGCGCTGCATGAGGAACCGGTACGCGGCGCGGCGCAGGAAGGACGCGTCGTTGGGATAACGATGGAGGATGAGATCGTGGATCGTCACCACGCTCGGCACACCGGCGTACAGCGGTACGTTGAAGTGGAGCGAGAACAGAAGATCGAGCGACTCCTTGTAGAGGACGCGCGGCATCAGGAATTGCTCGGCGGGGGAGTAGTGCCTGATGTCCGTCATGCGCACCGCGCAGTTCGGTAACGTCTCCAGCCAGGCTTTCGCCGTGGCCGGACCGAAGACGACGTAGCGCTGTCCGTCGTTCCTCGCCAAAAGCCGGGGCACGAGCTCACGGGTGTACCGTCCCAATCCCGTGGGGACGGAGGCGAACCGAGCATCGATACCAATCGTCGTCACTATGGCATCATAGCGTCAATGACCGTGAAAGACCTCCTCACCGGATCCGGCCTTGAGCCGGCGGACGCCGAGCTACTGCTCGCCTTCACCCTCGCGCGGCCCCGAACGTGGCTTCTGGCGCATCCCGAAGCCGTCGTGGATCTGGGCGCCGTCACGCATTGGTCCGCGTTAGTGGACCGGCGCAAGAGGGGAGAGCCCGTCGCGTATATCCTCGGCGAACGGGAATTCCACGGTCGCAACTTCCTCGTGGACCCGCATGTTCTCATCCCGCGACCCTGCACCGAACGCCTGGTGGACGCAGCAATCGGATTCGTCCGTGACGGTACGCTGCTGAATGAGACAATCGACAGCGGGATCGTCTGCGTCAGCGCGGCATGGAGAGATCGGGAATCCGCCCGGACGATTGTCGACGTCGGAACGGGCAGCGGCTGCATCGCCGTGTCGTTGGCGCGAGCCTTGCCCGACATCCGTATCATTGCGACGGACATCAGCGCCGACGCGTTGACTGTGGCCGAAGAGAACGCACGCCGTCATGGAGTGGGGGATCGCATCGAATTCCGCATCGGCAAGAACTTGGATCCGATGAAAAGCGAGACCCAACCGTTCCTCGTCGTGAGCAATCCGCCATACATCCCCGTCGGCCGATCCCTGCCCGCCGACGTGTCATCGTTCGAACCTTCGGATGCCCTCTTCGCCGGACAAGACGGAATGGACGTCCTGCGCCTGCTCGCGACACAGGCCCGATCCCACTCGGCCTGCGCGGGGATCATCGTGGAATGTGAAGAACAGCAAAAGGACGCATTCCTCCGACTCCTTCAGACCTAGAGGAGGAGCGCGAAACCTGGTAGTGTTCGGACGTGCAGCGATTCCTCGATTCGTTGGGACCGGTCAGCGCCATCATCGGCGCGCAGTGGGGGGACGAGGGGAAGGGTAAGGTGATCGACATCCTCGCCGAGCATTTCGACGTGATCGCACGCGCCTGCGGCGGGGCGAACGCCGGACACACCATCGTCGTCGGCGGGAAGAAGCACGTGTTCCGCCTGCTGCCCTCGGGCAGCCTGCATCCCGGGAAGCCCGTGATCCTCGGCGGCGGGATGGTCATCCATCTGCCGACATTGCTGGAGGAAATTACGACGCTCGAAGCGGCTGGGATTCCCATCCGCGATCGCCTCCATCTCTCGAAGGAAGCGCACGTCGTGTTCGAGTTCCACAAGACGCTCGATGCCGCGCTTGAGGAACGCCGGGCAGCCGAGCGCGGGAAGACGATCGGCACGACGAAGAAGGGGATCGGCCCCGCGTACATGGACAAGATGCTCCGCCAGGGCATCCGCCTGGAACGCTTAGGCGAGGACCTTCGAGGAGAGTTCGAACTCCGCAAGAAACAACTCAAAGAAGTCTACGGCGTCGACGTGAACGTGGACGAAGAGCTTGAGCACTGGAACGAAGCGGCGAACGTCTTGAAGAGCCGCGTCGTCGATACGCGTCCGCTCTTCGAGGAGCATTTCCAAAAAAAGCACCGCATGCTCGTCGAAGGGGCACAGGCCACGCTCCTGGACATCGACCACGGCACCTATCCGTTCGTCACCAGCAGCTCCACGACGGCGGCCGGCGCTCTTCAGGGATTGGGGCTCGCGCCAAACAAATTATCGTCAGTCATCGGCGTGGCGAAAGCGTACTGCACGCGCGTGGGCGAAGGCGATTTCCCGTCGGAGGTCAGCGGCGAGACGGGGGACCGGCTGCGCGAGCGGGGAGGGGAGTACGGATCGGTCACCAAGCGTCCGCGCCGGTGCGGCTGGCTCTCCATTCCGGATCTGCGGGCCGCCGCGTTCATCAACGGTTTCTCCTGCTGGAACATCACGAAGCTGGATGTCCTGGACACCGAGAAGGAGATTCCCGTCGCCGTCGACGTGCAAAACGGGAAAGCGGTCTATAAGACCTTCCCCGGATGGCAGACTTCGACCGTCGGGATCACCGCGTGGGAGAAGCTTCCGCCGCAGGCGCGAGAGCTGCTTCTCTTCATCGAGAAAGAGACGAATGTTCCGGTGACGCTCATCGGCACCGGACCGGGCAGGGAAGAGATGATCGTGCGGGAATCTTAATCCTGCAGCCGCTCGCCCCACTTCAACTTGCTTCTGAGCGTCGTGAAGAACGTCTCCTGCTTCCGCCGCAGGAACGTGAGGGACTTGTCGTGCACGTGCGTCTTGATGACGTCGCCGCGGTGGAGTCGGAAGTACTGCTGCCCGTCCAGCGTGAGGCTCACCTCCACGTCGCCGAATTTGTTCTGCTTGGCGAGCACCTCCACTCCCACTTCCGACGTGCCGGGAATGATCACGGGTTTCTGACTGAAACTGTGGGAGTTGATCGGCGTGAGGATGGATGCCGAGAGACTGGGATGCACGATGGGACCACCCGCCGCGAGGGAGTACGCGGTAGACCCTGTCGGCGTGGCGATGATCAAGCCGTCCGCGCGATACGTCGTGAGCTCTTCGCCGTCGACAGTGGTGCGCAAGTTCAGAAGGCGCGCGATGCTGCCCTGCGAGATGACCGCTTCGTTGAGGACGACACCGTCGACGATGGTTTTGCCGTCGCGGATCGCCGTGACGTGCAGAAGGCTGCGGACATCGCGGATGAGCCCGTCGTTTTTCAGGAACATCGGCAACTGTGTTTTCACTTCATCGATCGTGAGTTCTGCAAGAAACCCGACGTCCCCGCGGTTCACGCTGAGGATGGGCAAATGGTAATCGTGTAGTTCGCGGATGGCGCGGAGGATCGTGCCGTCGCCTCCGATCACGAGGAGCAAATCCAGATCTTCAGCTGTCGTGAATGTCGGCAGTTTCTTCGTGCATTCCAGAGACTGTGAGCGCTTCGCATCCACTTTCACGGTCACGCCGTTCTGCAGAAGCACGTCCAACACCTGCTCCACGACCTGGTCGCGGTCGTCCAAGTCCGACTTCACGGTAAGGCCGACGGAGCGGAAGGGAGCCATGGGGCTCATTGTACACCGCCTTTTGCCCTTGCCACCGCCTTTTCTGCGGCCTCCAGGAACGCATCGACGGTCCGTTCCCACGTGAAGGACGAGGCCTGAGCCGGTCCAGCGGCCCTCAGGGATGCCCGGAGTTCACTGTCGCGCAGGAGTCGCTCCAATCCCGCGGCGATGGACGGGACGCTCTCCGGATCCACGAGCAGCGCCGCAGAACCGGCCACCTCCTTGAGGCTGCCGCGATCGGAGGTGAGGCACGGGATGCCTTGCTGGAGGGCATCCAAGATCTGCATTCCGAACCCTTCGTACAGAGACGGCAGCGCGAAAATGGTGCAGGTCTGAAGCAGCCGTGCGTACTCGGCATCGGTCACGTAATCCGACCATGTCACACCCGGGGTGCGGGCAGCGAGATCCACGATGTCGGCATCCTGCCAGCCGCGCGAACCGACCAAATGCAGTTGGAACTGCTGTCGAAGATCTTCAGGCAGCAAGGCATACGCCTGGACGAGCCGCAGTTGATTCTTCCGCGGTGACAAGGTGGCGACGCAGAGGATGGTCTTGCCGTCCGCCTGATTCCGCCCCGACATCGATGACAACGGGCCCGCGCCGACGACGGAGACGGTCGAAGCGTCGAGCTGGGGATAGCGTTGAAGGAGGTCATCTTTCGTCTGCTGGCTGATGCAGCAAATTCCCGCCGCGCCCTTCACGGCGCGATTGAGCGTGACGCGCTCGATCCACCGGGCCTTCGCTTGGTGCGGATCGTCGCGGAACGCGATGAGGTCATGGACGACCGGCATGCATGCCACGCGCTTCCCCACAAGCACCGGGACGATGTAGCTCGTCGGGCTGACGTAGAGATCCGGCGGGTTTCTGCGCAGCAGCTTCGCCGCGGCGAGATGCCAGGAGAATCCGGTGTAGGGGAGCAGCTCGCTCGTGAGCGACGATGAACCGTTCCATGCCGTCGGCAGGATTTGATTCGACCATGCGGTGACGTCGACGTTCCGGCGCAGGAGCTCGCTGACGAAGCCGAAAACCCACTGGCCCTTGCCCGCTTTTTTGGACCGGCACGCTTCGCGGACGTCGATGACGAATCTCGGAAAAGCCACGGCTCCACTCTAGTGACATCCCGCGATTGATGCTATCCTCCGCGCCATGGCACCGAAGTTCATCCGGGCTGTCGCCGCCCTCGAACTGGAGGAGAAAATCCTGAACGGAAGCGCGCTCGCGTCCCTCCTGTTCGTTTTCTTCCCCTGGGTCAGCGGCGAGTGGTTAGGCGGCGAGAGCATTTCCTACTCGGGGTTCGGCTTCTACACGTCGTTCATCGGACTGATGGTGTTTCTGCTGCAGTTGTTCCTGCTCGCCGTTACGCTTCTGCCGCTCAGCGGAGGGCCGTCCTTGCTCAAGAAGCGGTTCAAAGAGTACATTCGCCTATCCATCGCGGGTTTGGCCACCGTTTTGTGCCTCGCGGCGCTCTCGGTGCTCATGAAAGTCACCTTCGAGTTCTCCCGCATGGAAGTGCGCCTGGGCGTCTATCTCACCTTTGTCGCCTGCTTCGTCTCCGCGATCTACGCGTTCATCAAGTTGCAGGACTACCGCCGTTCTCTCGGACAGGAACTGTTCCGCCATCCCGAAGACCGCATGCCCGAAAAGAAGGAACTGGTTATCCCGCCGCCGCCCCCTCCTCCCCCCGCGCCGGCCGCGCCGGAGGAGCATCGTCTCTACCCCTGATCCATGCCCGAACTGATCGTCAAAGAAACGTACGATGACAACGACCTGGTCTACGTGGACCCGGACGCTCGCATCGTGCTCGGCCTCGTGGAATGGAGCCGCAACGGCAATCCCAAAGCCCTCCCTGTGCAGGCCGCGCCCGCCGCGGACAAGGAGAAAGGCCGCCGGTCGTTCGGACGGAAGCACTATCCTTGGGGCACGTACCGCTCGATGAAGAACGTCTACCGTCTGGAAGGCAAGAAGCGCCACGACGGCGAAAAGTCTCTCGATGAAGTATTACCCAAGGCACTGGAGATGCCTTTCTGGGATTAAGCTATTCGTGGAAGGGCCACCTCCGGTGTCCCTCCCACGGACCCACCCTTCCGGAGAAGTGTCGCTCCAGTCCGGCAGAGCCGGACTTCGCGACTTTTACTTCGTTATTTGCCAGCTAAGATCTTATTCACGCGCTTCACCTCGTCGCTGGAGCCGATGATGAGCGGCGTGCGCTGATCCTGATCGCGGATTTTCACGTCGAGCACGGACTCCTTGCCCGTGGAGGCCGTGCCGCCAGCCTGCTCCATGAGGTAGGCGAACGGGCCGCACTCGAAGAGGAGTCGCAGCTTGCCCTCGGGGTACTTGCTGCCGCCGATGTTCGTGAACACGCCCTGGCCCTTGCTCAGGATGTGATGCACGTCGGCCACCATGCAACCGGAGTAGCGCAGCGTCAGTTTTTCATCGAGCCAGAGGTTGAGCATCTCGCGGTAGGCGGGCGTGTCCGTGACCGCGCGCAGGTTGCCCGGACTGTAGTTTTTCGCCTCGTCGGAGACGCCGAGATCGCGACGGAGAAGGATGAACTCGCCGACCTCGTTGAGGATGAACTCGTGCACGCCTTTGCCCGACGCGTAGACGAGGATCGTACGCGGCCCGTAGAGCACGTAGAGCGCGGCCACCTGGTCGCGCGGGGTGCGGCCGAGGATCTGGTTGCCTGGATAGATGCCGAAAATGGACCCGATGGCGAAGTTCACTTCCACCAGGGAAGACCCGTCCAGCGGATCGTAGACCACCGAGTACGGCGCCTTGGCGTCCAGCTCCACGATGCTGTCGATCTCCTCGGACGCGAAGCTCGCCACCAACCCGCTCTGGCACAGATGCTGGCGGATGATCTCGTCGCTCAGCACGTCCAGTTTCACCTGCTCCTCGCCGAACTGGTTCTGCGTTCCCGCCAAACCGGCTTCGGTGGTACGGATGGCGTAGTGGATGTACTTCGACGCGCGCGCGATATCGTTGATGAGATGGCGAAGCGCATCGGGCACCTGGGAATGGTTCGCGAGGTGCTCGTTGAGGGAGACGCGATCCGGCACGGGGCAGTAGGGGGAGGAGACGGGCATGGATCGAGGGTAGCAGGGAAGGGGACCCTCGGCAGCCTCACATGGCGCCGAAGCTCTGAGCCATTTCGGTCACGCGCATCGCGTAGCCCCACTCGTTGTCGTACCAGCTCAGGAGCTGCACGGCCTTGCCGTCGACCACCTTGGTGGACGGAGCGTCCACGATGGACGAGTGCGGGTCGGTCTGGAAGTCGATGGACACGCACTGCTCCTCGGACACGGCCAGGACGTCCTTCATGGGCGCCTTAGACGCTGCCTCCTTGAGCTTGGCGATGATCTCCTTCTCGTCAGTAGGATTCTTCAGCGTGAACGCCATGTACGCGCAGCTGACGGTGGGGACCGGCACGCGGAACGCCATGCCGTCGATGCGGCCTTTCAGGTGCGGGAAGATTTTCGCGCAGGCCTTCACGGCTCCCGTCTTCGTCGGGATCACGGAGAGCGTGGCGGCGCGGGCACGGCGGAGCTCGCCGTCCTCCTGGGGCTTGTTGTCGAGCAGGTTCTGGGACGCGGTGAACGCGTGCACGGAACCGACGAGCAGGTAGTCGATGCCCCACGTTTCGTCGACCACTTTCATGACCGGAGCGATGCAGTTCGTGGTGCAAGACGCGTTGGAGATGATCTTCATGTCCTTCGTGATGAGATGCTCGTTCACGCCCTTCACGAAGGTCGGCGTGTCGTCCTTCATGGGAGCCGTCACGATCACTTTGCCGGCGCCGGCGTTGAGGTGGCCCTGCGCCTCTTCCTTCGTCTCGAAGTGGCCCGTCGCTTCCACGACGACGTCCACCTTGAGTTCTTTCCACGGACATTTGCCCGGCTCGCGCTCGCGCACGACGCGGACTTCTTTGCCGTTCACGGTGAAGTGGTCGCCCGTCACCTGCACGTCGGCGTTCAGCCGTCCGTGCAAGGAATCGTACTTGAGCAAATAGGCGCGCAGGTCCGCTTTGGAGCTGGCGTTGACGGCGACGACTTCCACGTCATTCGGGTACTTTTCCAAAAATTGACGGTGCACGTTCCGCCCGATGCGGCCGTACCCGTTGATGGCGATGCGTAACATGGAGAGATTCTACGGATCCCCATCGTCCATGACAACAGTCAACCGAGGATTCCGATCACGATGCCCAGAAACGCGCAGAAAGCGCCGATAATCCACAACCGCATGGTCACTTTGCTCTCCCCCCAGTTCTTGGCCTCGAAGTGATGGTGGAGCGGGGCCGCGATGAACACCTTCTTCCCGCCGCGGAACTTCTTGCTGAGCAGCTGGATGATGACGGAGAGCATCTCCAGCACGAACACCACGCCGATGAGCGGCAGGAGCAGCGCATGGTCCGTCATCAACGCAATGACGCCCAATGCTCCTCCGAGGGCCAGGGCCCCGGTGTCACCCATGTAGAAGAGCGCCGGCGGGACGTTGTGCCAGAGGAATGCTGCGATGGCGCCTACGGCGACGGCGCAGAACCCTGCGAGGATATAGAGACCCGAGATGTACGCGAGCACGGCGAACGATCCGAACGCGAAGACGAGCAATCCGCCCGCCAGTCCGTCCAATCCGTCCGTGACGTTCACGGCGTTCGCCGTTCCGATGATGACCAGGATGAAGAGCGGGATGTACCAGTACCCCAGCGAGAATTCCCCGAGGAAGGGCACCGAGATGGAGTCGTACCCCAGCTTGAAGGAGAACCAGAGCGCCCCGGCGATGCTGATGACGATGAGTGAGAGGATCTTCGGCAGGACATCGAGGCCGCGCTTCTTGCCGATGCCGCGGACGTTGAAGTAATCGTCCACCATGCCGAGCAGTCCCAGTGCGAGCATCATCAGCAACGGCAGATACACCTGACCGCGTTGGAGGAGGGAATTCTCGACGAGACCCAGGTATGAGAGCAGACGAGAGAAGAGCACCGTGAGGACGATAGATCCCCAGATGAGGATGCCGCCCATCGTGGGGGTTCCGTACTTCTTCTCGTGGTACTGCATGAAAATGGACGGCTCCTTTCCATCGACGGTCTCCACGCGTAGCTGTTTCCCCAGTTTGTTCTTCCGGAGGAAGGAGACGAAACGGGGCGTGAGGAGGAGACCAAGGGCGAACGCGAACAGCGCGTAGCCCAAAATCGCCAGGAGCGAGAGCTCTGGGCGCACCGGGGTGAAGAGAATCTCCTGCATCTGAGGGATGCTAGCACATCACACTAGGACCAGCACGCTCACTCATCGTCATCCGGGCGACTGGAGCTGTGCTGCTTGTCGACGTCGTAGAAGCGCATCTGTTCGCGCTTGAACAGCAGCTCCACACGGCCGACGGGGCCGTTGCGGTGCTTGCGGATGTAGACGTCGGTCATGCCGGGGCGGTCACTGTCTTCCTCGTAGTAATCCTCGCGGTAGAGCATCATCACCACGTCCGCATCCTGCTCGATGGAACCGGAGTCGCGCAGATCGGAGAGCTGCGGGATGTTGCCGGGACGCGTTTCGACGGCGCGGGAAAGCTGGGAGAGCGCGAGGATGGGCACATGGAGCTCGCGGCCGATCTGCTTCAAGGCGCGGGAAATTTCGGAAATCTCCTGCACGCGGTTGCCGGCGTAGCTGGAGTTGCCCGTGCTCATGAGCTGCAAGTAGTCGATAATGAGAAGATCCAAGCCATGCTCCATCTGGAGACGGCGCGCCTTCGCGCGAAGTTCCGGCATGGAGGACGCCACCGAGTCGTCGATGAAGATGTTCGCCTTGTTCAGCTCGTCCATGATGGGACCCATGTTCTGGAAATCGCTGTCGTCCAACTTGCCGCGTTGAAGCTTCCAGGAATCGACGCCCAGCATGGAGGCGAAGAGACGGTCCACCAGCTGCTCCTTGCTCATTTCCAAGGAGAAGATGCCCACGGTTTTATGGAAGCGAATGGCGGCGTTCTGCGCGATATTCAGGGCCAAGCTCGTCTTTCCCATGGAGGGACGGGCGGCGAGGATGATGAGGTCGCTGGGATGCAGGCCGGAGAGCTTCAGGTCCAAGCCATTGAAGCCCGTCGGCACGCCCTTCACGAGATTGTCGTCCTTGGATTCGTGGAGCTCCGCGAATTTTTCGTAGCGGGCGTCCAGCACTTCGCGAATGTGGATGAATTTGTCCTTGAGGAACGTGTTGGAGATGGCGAAGACCGTCTTCTCGACTTCATCGAGGAGGTCGGCGACTGGGCGCTCCACTTCGTAACCGAGTCCGGTGATCTTCTGTCCCGCTTCGATAATGCGACGGTGCACCGCCTTCGTCTTCACGATCTGTCCGTACTGGTAGATGTGCGATGAGGTAGGGACTTCGGTGGCAAGTTCCGCGAGGAACGCCGTGCCGCCCACGTCCTGAATCTTCTTATGGTCCGCCAGCTTGCTGGACACCGTCACGAAGTCGATCGGCTCGTGCTCCTGGTAGAGCGCGTAGATCGTCTGGAAGATCAGGCGGTAGGTGGGATCGTAGAAATCATCCGGCGTCAGAAGGTCCGACACCTTCACGATCGCTTCCGGATCCAACAGCAAAGCACCGAGGACCGTCCGCTCCGCCTCACTGGAATGCGGCTGCGTTTGCAGCAACGATGAAGACGGGGTGAGAGAGGAGGGCATACGGGGAGGGCGGGCGAGGCCTCATTCTACGGTGGAGAGGTCGGCCATCAATTCGAAATCTCTGATTCTTTCCCCGGTCGTGCATGCAATGTGGAAAACTCCGGGAAAACTGAACGCATGAACGCCCGTCGGACCATGCCGCGGGCGTTCTGTCATCTGGAGGAGGAAGGATCAGGGCTGGAGCGCCACGGCGCGGATTTGTTCCTCTAGGGTGTCGCAGAGCTTGGGATTCTGCATGAGGAAGAGTCTCGCCGCTTCACGTCCTTGGCCGAGCGTCTCATCCCCGTAACGGAAGTACGTGCCAGACTTCTCCAGGACGCCGTGCTTCACGCCGAGATCCAGAATTTCGCCGGCCTTGCTGATGCCCGTAGCGTAGAGGATATCGAATTCCGCCTGGCGGAACGGGGGAGCGACCTTGTTTTTCACGACCTTCACGCGCGTGCGGTTTCCCACGATGTCCTGACCGTCCGTGGGCTTTTCGGTCCCGGCGACTTTCTCCAGGACCTTGTCGATGCGGCGGACGTCCAAACGGAGGGACGCGTAGAACTTCAGCGCGTTACCACCGGTGGTGGTTTCCGGATTGCCGAACATCACGCCGATCTTCATGCGGATCTGGTTGATGAAGATGACGGAGCAACCCGTCTTGGAGACGATGGATGTGAGCTTGCGCAGCGCCTGGCTCATGAGACGGGCCTGCAGACCCATGTGCGCGTCGCCCATCATGCCTTCGATTTCGGCACGGGGCGTGAGTGCGGCCACGGAGTCCACGACGATGACGTCGATGCCGGTGGAGCGGACGAGCGTCTCGCAGATCTCCAGCGCCTGTTCGCCGTCATCCGGCTGAGAGACGAGGAGCTCGTCGATGTTCACGCCGATCTTCTTGGCGTACTGCACGTCCAAAGCGTGCTCCGCGTCGATGAACGCGGCGCGGCCGCCCTTCTTCTGCACCTGGGAGATACAGTGGAGCGCGAGCGTGGTCTTGCCGGACGACTCCGGTCCGTAGATTTCGATGATGCGTCCCAACGGCACGCCGCCGCCGAGGGCCAGGTCCAATCCCAAAGAACCCGATGACACGCGTTCGATGTGTTGCGTGGGGGCTTCGCCCATCTGCATGATGGCGCCGTCGCCGTATTTCTTCTTGATGTCGGTGAGCGCGGCCTTGAGCGCGTCGAATTTGGGGGACTCGGCTTTGTCCGTCTTGGCAGAGGACTTCGCGGCAGACTTTGCGGGAGGTTCCATAACAGCGGAGGAGGAAGTTTTCGTCATGATAGGGAGGGAAGAGAAAGAGTGGAAGAAAAGGAGATGAACGTTGAGAGATGGAAGCGGAGGAGAAAGAAATAGATGGGTGATCAAACGTTCACCGGGATTCTACGAAACCGAAGCCAAACGTCAAAAAAACAGCATTGCGCAGCCATCAAAATCTGTTGGTGTATCTTCGTACACCCTTGCTCACCACGCTCGACAACGCCCTGAATCCGTCGTGAGGTCGGTGATGTTGCAGTACTGACCCGCCGGACACAGGATGCCGGCCGGACCGCCGCACGGCATGCCGGTGGATCCGCTAGCCGACGATTGGGGTCGCGACGAAGCGGACGAGCGGGAGGAAGCGCTGTCACCTTTGAACACCACGGACGACACGATCGACTTCTCGAGGCGTTCGCGCACGCCGTCATCGGGCGATAAGGCCGTGTCGAACGTGAAGCGCAAGACGGGAACGGTCCCCGAGCCTCCCGGTTGCCGCTCGAGGAAGACGGTATCCACGCGATCGCCCGGCACGCGCACGGCGCGACGGCTACCCACGGTGAATGCCGCGTTGGCGGAAGCGGTGAAGACTGCGTCCGATTGCTGCACGGCCGTCACGATGAGCGTGGTTTTCGCGGAACCCGACGCCGTGAAGCGCACGGTATCCTGCTCGATGTTCGCGTTCCACACGGCCGGCGTGGTCATCGTGAGGGAGAGCAGGGGAATGGTCCAAGAGCGGGCGCCGTCCACGGCGCTGGAGAGGACTTGGCTCACCACGAGCACGGGCAATGCCGACGGATCGGAGTTGTGTTCCAGAGTGCCCACCAGTTCCACCTCCTTCCCCTCGTACGTGCGCAAGTTCAGGGTGAGGCTTTCGACGAAATACACGTCTTCCCCGTCCTGACTGAGAACGTGCGTGCCCCGGCGGATGCTGGAGAAAGGAGCCTGCTCCAACGTCCCGATGACTCGCTGTTCACCGGTCGGCAAAATCACCGCTTCCTGTCCGCAGGAAGGCAGGAACGCACTGAAACCCGCCACCATCAGTACCGGCAGTAGACGACGCAGACGCATCGTGAACCAGGATAGCAAAGGACGGGGGAGAGGCAACGATTACGCCGCCTCCGCGTCGCCCAAATCGATGGCGGCGCCCGTCTTCTTGCTGGAATCGAAGGCGTAGACGGCGCGACCCACACGGGTGAAATAGGGCATCTTCTGAAGGTTCAGAGAAATAGTGCCCACCTTCACGGTGCGCTGCTTGGCGACTTCGTTGATGATTTCTTTCTTGGACAGCGGACCCTTCTCGCGGAGGATGCGCTCGATCACGTCGGCAACCGTGCCCGGTTCGTAGCCCCACTCGCGCAGCGCGTAGAGACCGCGACCCACGAGGACGAACTGGGGATAGCGGATGAGCTCGTTGTGAACGGCCTGGACGGTGACGTTCTTGTGGTCGAAGTGCGCCTCGCGGATGCGGTTGGCGATCTCCATGAAGTGGAGCGGCTCGCCGGACTTCTTGAGGATGATCTCCACTTTGTCGCGGATGCTGCGGGGGCGGACGAAACGCCACTCCGTAAGACCCCAGCCCTCGTCGATATGGCGGAGACGCTCGTCGATCTTCAGCGAGCTGATGATCAACTCGGCGCCCGGCACGCGGTCGTGGAAGAGGTTGAGGGACTGGATGGCAGAGATGATTTCCTCCTGCTTCATACACGTCTTGCGCTTCTTGAGGATCTTCACGATGTTGTCGACGATGAGGGAGACGTCCTCGGCCGACAGGGACGTGAGGCGCCAGAAGGGAACGAAGGTGTTGCTGCGGCCCGTGGAGCTCATCTCCTGATCGATGGAGAAGGAGAGGCGGAGGATGGAACCGTCTACCGGAGCGCTGTTCTGAATGCGCTTGAGCACATGGGTGACCAGCTCGTCTTCCGGCATTAAACCGCCGTGGGCGCGAAGGACGCTCTTGGCGATTTCGTTGATCTCGTCGAGGCGGGTGGTGCGGACCGTGCGCTTCAGCTTGGAGAGCGCGATGCTCTCGATCTGACGAATGCGTTCACGCGTCACTTTGAAGTGCTTGCCAATTTTCTCCAGCGTCTGCTTCGGCTGGCCGAAGAGAGCGAAGCGTTTCTTGATGACCATCACCTCCTTCTCCGTCAGAACCATGAAGAGGTTATTGAGCACCTCCTGCAGATTCAGACTGATCTGAGGCACTGCAGTTTGCTGCTGAGAAGAAGCGGCGGATGTGACAGTCGTCGACATGCGTGCTGGGGGAATTGATAACCCTCGTTCTACCAGATAATTGACAGGAACAAAAGATCGGCTTCACGTTCGTCTGGACGTCGGAATGGTCGTGTGACGTCCTGTCACTTTGGAAAGAAACGATGGCATCAAAGAGCAAGTAAGGAATACTACAATACGAAATACGTACATGTCAACACCCCAAATGGGTCTGGAGAATTCCGCAAGCTGCTGCGGCATCCCCATCCAGGGACCCCCCGGAAATGGCCTCATTTTTGGACAGACGATGACGTGTTTGGGGGGTCGAATACCGTTCGTCCACAAAATCGAGGGGCAACCCTATTTTTTGCAGATCCTCTGCACACGAACGGACCCATGTCGCCTGCTCGCCCTCTTCACCGGAAGGGAGCAGGGGAAGTCCGACGACAAGGGAATCGATGCGCCGTTCGGCAACGATGGTACGGACGCGAGTGAGCAGTTCTTTTCTCGAACGATGCTCGATAGTGTCGAGTGCCACCGGCACGCCGATGTCGGAATCGCAAAAGGCAACGCCGGTGCGAGACTTCCCGAGATCGAGAGCGAGATACTTCACGTGATGCACAGCTTAGAGGAGTTCCTTCATTTCATCTCTCCTTTCTTTTCTTGCCCTTTCTTTAGAAGAAAGGGCGAAAGAATGTGTGCCGCCAACGCTCCTCCGCCCGGCCCTGGGCTCTCGGCCTGCGGCCTCAAGCAGTTTTTTCATAGGGAGGCTCCGCCTCCCAAACCCTCCGCCTTTCATTCCCCCTCAGAAAAAAATGGAGACAACCATCGCGAAGTCCGGCTCTGCCGGACTGGAGCGATACCCCGTAGGGAAGGGAGGGCTCGTGGGAGGGGAACCGGAGGTTCCTCTTCCACGAACAAAAAAATCCCCGACGAAGCGGGGATTGAAGATCACAGAAAGAAATTACTTCTTAGCAGCAAGCATCCGGCCGAACTTCGACTTCTGACGATCGGCGGTGTTGCGGTGCAGGATGTGCTTCTTGGCGGCGGTATCGATCACCTTGAACACGCGCGGGAGCATTTTCTGCGCTTCATCCTTCTTTCCCTCCTTCACCAAATCGGCGAACTTGCGGCTGACCGTCTTCAGCTGCGTCTTGAACGGCTGACGGCGGATACGACGCACCTCGGCCTGGCGGGCGCGTTTCATGGCGGACTTGATGATCGGCATCTCGAGGAATGAGGAAAGGAAGCCGACAAACGGTACGGGAACGCGGAAAAAGGGTCAAGGGAAACTGACGGGAGAGGCTACGGCGTTCTCCCGTCAGAATTCCTAATTCGGCTTATTTCCTATCCAGTGTTTCAAGCTTCCGGGCGGCTCTGCGCCTCGCGAGCTCGGGCTCCGCTTTGGCGACGGCATCGGGGAAGCGCTTCCTGAGGGTTTCGAGCACGGCTTTGGCACCGTCTTCCGTCAGGACACTAAACTTCTCAGCTTCCTTGCGATCCTGTTGCAAGCTGGCTTTCTGATACTCGTACTTCGCAGACGACAGCTCGGCATCAATGGCTGCGAGACGCTTGCCGCGCTCTTTCTCGCCCTCCACATCCAACGCATCATGCAGCGCCTCCAGGAAGGCTTTACGTTGCCCGGCAGGAACATTCTTGTAGAGCTCGATTGCTTCCTCCTTGGCATCCGTCACGATGTTCTCCTTCTCGATGCTGGTCACCACACGCATGGCATAGAGACGGAAGAGTCGGTTCAGCGGGGTGTAGAAGTTCGGATCTTGTTCCGTCTTCGCTTCCGTCGGACTCGTGAGCATCGCACGCGCATGGAGGCGCAGGACGGATGCGTTTGCTGCATCATCAGCATCAAGGGAAGAGTGGAGCATCGCTGCCGATTCGAAGCGAACCCAACGCCACGGACCGTTGTTATCGGCTTCGACGTGGAGATAGAGCGTCTGCACGGGTCGGAAGATGCGCGCCCCGGCCCATTTGTCGTACTGGCCTTCCCCGGATACCGGCACCATGCCTTCTTTCAACGTCGCGCGATACTTCTCACCATTGGGAAGCGTGTACGTCAGCAGCTGTTCGCCGCGAGCGGATACAACAGCCGTTCCGGGCTGCTGTTCCCTTCTGCTCTCCGCCTCCAGGGCCGGAACGCCCGCCGCGGCAAGACGGAAGAATTCCTCCACAGTGTCGGGGCGCAGCTGCTGCATTTTCACCGCGGCCTCAAAGACCTGACGAAGGAATGCGGACTTATCCGATGCTTTGTCGTAGAGCGGAGTCAGACGCGCCAGCATGTCGCTCTGCAAGTCTACGGTGCGGTCGCCGTCTTGATACGTCACGCTGGGCATCAGACGGAGAATGCGTCCGAGACTCTTCTCCGCATTCTGGGGAATGCAATACGCATTGATGAATTGGACGCGCTCAGCTGGGTGCAATGAGAGACGGTTTGCGATGTCATTGATGGTGCGCACGGTCAGACGCTGGACATCGTTTTCGCTCCTGCGGAGAACGGCGTCCGGAGCACGCTGCTCACCGGGGATGCGGACGAAGACTACCTTCACATCCGTGGCATTCTTGAGCTTGTACTGGGATTTCAGCGCTTCTCTCTTCGGCGTAATCGACGCCCCATGCTCCGCGATCGCCGCGGGCTGATTGGGCGTTTTCACGGTGAGCGAGAGCGTGTGATAGACATTCGAACCGGGAACGTAGAGACAAACGCGGTACCCGGCAGCCGGAAGCACTTCACCTTCCCGCAAGAGCACGCGCTCTTTCCCGGCAAGCCGAGCGACGAGGACGCCTGGGGTCGCCTCGACGTATTCCCCGACGGGGAGCAAGCCAAGATCCGTGTCGCGGTTGTGCTGGAGCCACAGGTCCTCTTCAGCGAATTCCTCTTCCGCCTTGGCGAGTTCATCGCGCGTGAAGTTGATCTCCTGAGCGCGAGCGGCGAGTGACGGAACATTCTGGAAGAAATACTGCGCCTGCGCAGGAGTACTTTCGCGTGTGCGCGTTGCGCTGGTGAGAATTTGCCATTCCCCGTTCGGCCCCTGCGTCGCACGGCCAGCTCGGAGGCGAACCGCAGGACCAGCATTGCCGGACTTCTCATGCTCGCCGGGTGATGCGTAGCAGGCTAGAACCGTCACTTCCTTGGTGGTCGGATCGCGGTGGAATTCGTAGAAGATCGCCTCTGGTTCGCGCTCGATCGGGAGGCCGGGGTACGACCGGCCGGCACTCGCGAGCTCACGGCAGAGCCGCAGTTCGGGAGAACCCTCCGCGAACGTGAAGGAAGGATCAGCGGAAACGTAGGTAATCGGGGAGCCGTTGATGACCGTGCGAAGCGCGGCCTCCACGCGCGCCTCACGGCGGTAGGCGAGCGTGACGTCGGGTTCTTTTGCGTTCTCAGCCGCTGAACGGGCAAGAACTCCATCAGCCATTTTCTCTGTCAGTGCACTGTTCACTGTTAGTGCCAAAACGCCGTCATGACGCTCCGGGCGGGACAAGGCCTCGCGACCGGGCGACGCGCGCATTTCTCCGTAGACGTATTTCCAATTATTGCTCTGCGGGCCGTACGTGTGATCGGTATTACGGAAGCCGAACGCCGGGTAGTGGACGGTATACGTGTCACCTGTCTTCGGGTCGCGCAGGTAGAAGGTGGCGAGCACCAGCGAGTTCTGCTCGTTGTACGGGATGCCGAATGCGCCGGCCATCGTGCCTTTCTTGTCGGCATCGGGTGTCAGCAGTTTATTTTCGGTGAAAATGCTGCGTTCGTAGATGGAGGACACCACCTCCATCTGACTGAACACGGGATTTTGTCGCATCGTCTGAGTCAGATGTGCGCACACGTCCGCAGTAAGCTTGTCGCCATCCTCATTCGGCGTGCCGTCTTGGAAAACGGTTTGTACTCCCGAACTGAGCACGAGGGGACGCTTGCTAGCAGGCAGGTCTCCGTAGAAACGTTGTGCCCACGCTTCATTGCTCGCCACGGCGACCGGCGCAGCTCCGAAGTAATCGATGGCATTGAGCGTAAGTTTTCGCTGGGCCGACTGCGCAGCATCGCTAAACGGGTTGGAATAGAGTCCTTTCGGATTCTGCTTCTCCTCCTGCGTCACCCAGTCGCGCGGTCGGCGATTATTGAGGTGGAAGTACAGGCTGCTCGCCGCGTAGGACTGATAGGAATCCGTCTGACGGTAACCCGGTTCTCCCGGACGATCCGCCCAGATGGTCTCCAGATGCTGTCGCGTGATGGGGTCGAAGTCCGCATAGAGACTCTCATCGAATTTGGGCTGTTGGGTGATGCCGATTGCCGCCAGATTGATCTTGCTGCCGGGGATGACTCCTTTGCCCGGCAACGTGCCGCTGTTGAAGACAAGATCCATGAGGTCCTTTGCGCCTCCCGGATCGGCGGCAAGCTGCCGCTCGAGCTCTGCCGCATTCAGATCTTTCAGCTGCACGCCGAAAATCTTTTCTTTGCCTAGTTGCTCGACGACGGATGCCAGCGGCACGATGAGGCCGCCGCGCGTGACTGTCGCCATGGGGTCAGTTTGCAGTTGCTTCTGCAGCGTCTGATGACGGGCGACACGCAACTTCAGCGCATACGCGGCTCCCGCCATACGCATGGATTTGCGGATCTGAAGGGAAGAGAGGTGCCCGAAAATCTCCCGGTCGTTTTTTGCGAAAGCATCTGTGGGGGACAGTTGGTCGCCACTCTTGTCCTTCTCGGTTGCCAGGATCTCCCGGGCTTTCCGGAAGAAGAGTGGCAGAACGAAGGTCATGAAATCCTTTGCGTACAGGGTTTCAATTTCCGTCGTGAGGCTGCCGCCGTTGCCGAGCATTTCCTGGAGCAATCCCTTTTCATGCGTGCCGAACTCCTGCGTGAACATGAGGAAGAGGAGCTTGGGTCCCGCGGTGTCCTTGGCTTGTTCACGCTCAGAAGCCTTCATGAGGGCGTAGTTGGTGCCGCCGCCAACATCACGGCCAACATCGAGGAACACCTCACCGAAGCGCCAGCTCGACATGTACTCCAGCAGTTCCTCCGGCGACTGATGCACGGTGCCGGCCAAACCGACGGCCATGAGGATGGATGCGGGGCAGGCGGCGAGGAATTTGTACTTCTGTTCCTTGTCCCAGGCCTTGATGGCCGCGCCGACCGTGATTTCCACCATGATGCCGACGCCGACGATGATGAAACCGGCAGGACCGCCGGTCATCACGCCAGCGGCAAGCGCTCCGAGCGCGAGCACGGCGTTCCCTCCTTCCAGGAACGCGGCCGTCGCTTGATTGTTGAGCGATTGTTCCAGAGACTTGATGTCCACGGTGATGTCCGCCTGCGGGTAGCGGTACGTGCTGCCGCCCACGAGGATGAAACCCGCAGCGAGCAGCTGTTTCACTAGCTCCGCCTTGGACTGCTCATGGATTTTGATGAGATCGATGCCGCGCGAGACGGCGTCGATCAGAATGTAGAGCTCGTACACTGCGGCGACCCCGATGGCGACGTGACCGATGGCGTTTAGCACTTTGCCACCCACACCCAGTGCTCCCTTCCACCACGGCGCCGTTTCCATGGCGCCCCGAAGCGCCGCTGCAGCTTCCCCTGCGGAAGCGTAGCGACCCAGTCGGATCTCTTCGAGAATCGCCAGTTGGGCGGGCGTCATCCTTCCGGTGCGGAGCGCCGCGCCCATGGTGGCCGCTTCCGTCGTGGACAAGCCCTTGCCGATCATGCCGTACAGTGTGTCGATGGCCGCGGCCTCTCTGCCGACCAGGTTCACTGCCGCTTTCGCCACGTCACCGGCTGCACCCGAGCGCATCAATTTGGCTACTTCGGCAGCGCGTGCTGCATCGTCGGACACGCCAAGTGTCTGCAGGAGAGCGTCCAACTGCTTCGCCTTGGTCAGCAGCGACGTTTTGTTGTGCGCCGCAATGAGCGCGCGGCCTTCAGTCGTCAGCTCCGTGCCGTTCACCAGCGCGCCGGGCTTGCCGAGCAGCTGCTCGGCGTAGCGTGCGCGGGCGAGGTTGTCGACCTCCTTCGCGGCTTCAATGGCATCAGGCGCTCCCGCGCGGATGGCCTCGTTCAGAGCGGATTGCGTCCGTTGCATTTCCTCAAAGAGAGCGCGGTTCGCGGGATTTTTGTGGAATTCCGTGAGAGCATCTGTGGCTGCCTTCGCCTTGGGACTCGGGCCTTCGCGAAGCGGCGGTTTACGTTCTGCGCCAGGAGTGGGCTTGTTTGTAGGCGATGTCTCTCCCGCAGCTGATTTAGAACTAGTGTTCGCTTTTTCAGCCGCTTTCGCTTTCCGTTCCCAAGCTTCTGCTCTGGCATTCGCTCTCTCTAACGGGGTTTTGTACCCCGTCATTCTTTTCAGAGGGACGGTCACCAATTTCTCCGCCAATCGGACCGGAAGTTTCGTCGGTTGAATATTGCGCAAGACAGCCCATGCGCCCGTAATCATCAACGCCCAGACCCACCAGGGGAATCCCGTGTTCGCATCGATTTCCTTCGCGCGCTCCGCGTGCTTCTCCGACATGTCTCTTGCGGTCGCAAGCCAGCGTTCGAGTTCGACGACGAAGACGTCCTCGTCGTGATCGATCTGCGCGCGCAGGCGGTACCACAGCTTGATCCGCTCGAAATCGTTCGATCCGCGTGAGAGGGCGCCTTCTATATTCTCAGGCGTCAGTCTGTTGGCCGGGTCGTGCTTGAGCTGCTTCAGTTGCAAAACCTGTTCGGGCGTGAGCCGCTGCATAGCGACGTTCAGATTTTCCAGCGGATTCAGCGTCAGCATCCTATCGAATGCGGAATAATCCTGCTCGAGAGGGTTCGTAAGTTCATCGAGCTGCTTCTCCGCCTCGACGAAGTCTTTCGGTTTTTCCGTGAATGACACCCACGGCCGGGTGACTTTGTTCAAACGGATCCATGTTTCGATGACGTTGTTCGTGAGGAAGTCACCCAGTCTCTCTTTCCCCGTGGGCTGACCCAGAGAGGAAAGAACTTGAGTCGCCTGCGCGGAATGCATGCGTGCGCGCGACCGTTGATCAAACAGCAAACCGGGAGAGCGTTCTGCCGGACCCGGGGCACCCTGCGGGGTGCCCGGAAGCTCGTACGACACGCGAATGTGCTCCCATCCTGCAAGTTCCATCATGTAATCACTCTTCGTCAGGAACATGTCCGGCGCATTCGCGAGAATATGACCATGAACGATCTTCCGGTCCGCCTTCAGGTTTGCCCGGTTCGAGTCAATGCGCAGGAAGGGGATATCGCCGTTGTATTTCGCCAGTTGCTCGCTCGCATGGACGAGGAGGTCACCCGTGAGAAGCGTGCTCTCAATGCCGGTTTCCGGCATCTCACTGGCCGCGGTTTTCACGGATCCCAAAGACTGCTGCCGATTGACGCGGCCGATGTTCTCGGCGATTCGGCGAGCGGCGATGCCCTGCTTGCGTAGCAGAGGCTCGCCTTTCTGAGCTTCAGCCTCCGCGGCTGCGGCAAGAAGATCTGCCCGAAGGGAAAGGATGTCCGCATCCAGAGACTTCTCCGCCTGTGCGTACCAAGTCACGAGCCCATCGATGTGCACTTTCTGAGGACCGGCCTTCAGCGTCGCAGCGTATTCCTTTAATGCTTGTCCACGAGCTTTCATCGTCTCTGCCTGGTCAACTGTCTGGGCCAAGCGGCGATACAATGTGTGCAACCGGGCGAGAACCGGCTCGGAGAAATTGAGCTCTGCCGTCAGACGATTCTGCGCATCTCCCACTCGGCGATCCAGTTCCTGCAACCACAGCAAAATCTGCTGAAACTCAGCTTTCTTCGCAAAAGCAGGATCGGCATGGAATGCCTGCCAGTTTTCGTCCTTCCACCACTCTTCCTGAAGGAGCGCCGGAGGAACAGGCGGCAAGGCACCCTGCCAGCGGTTTCCCGCTGCGTTGGCCTGCCGAAGATTGTACGCAGTGACCGATTCTACAAATTTCTTGGCAACCTCTTTCTTGGCATCACCCGTTGTGCGGCCAAGCTGCTCGCGCGCGCTGTTGATCATGGCCAGGGCCGCGCGGTCATCAAGAACGGAATCGATGCGAGCCATATGCGCATCCATTTTCTGTTCTCGCACCGCCTGCTTTCTCTCTGGAGGAAGCGTGGTGGAGAGCTTAAGTGCAGTCTTGGCGGGCAATTCCTGCTTCAACGTGAGGTATTTCGAGCGCGAGCGTGCGTAAAAAGCGATTGTCTCGGCGATGGTCAGTTCGTGCGCGATGCGCTCGTTAATGTCGTCGACGTGTCCGTCGAGGTTCTGGATGATCTTCTGAAGCATTTCCGTCAGAGACGCCTTCTGTTGCCAGAAGTCCGGGGGAAGTTCCGGATGCAGTTTCTGCAGCTCCGCGATGGTTTGGCTACGGTCCGCGGGCTCGCCAACCGCTTGCAAACGATCCAACCGCTGCTGGGCGGAGTGGAGCTTCGCGTACTGATCGGCGGCGCTGCGGCGCAGATATGTCACCTGGCGTCGGATCGCATCCGCCCGCTGTACGCCTCCTGCTTCCAATTCTTTGAGAACCTGGTCCAGGCGCTGGTACGTCACCTGCATGTGCGCCGGGACGTCTTCAATGCGAAGCTCAGGTGGTTTGATCGTTTCGTTTGTGTTTGTGTTTGCCATAGTTGGTAGTGGGATCAGTTACCGCCTCCCATACTGGGCGCACGGAAGCTAGGCGGAGCGCCGACGGGCCCGACGCTGTCCATACCGATATTGGGGTTCACACCCACTTCACCGGCTCCCGGTGTCATGGGCAATTTGAAGATCTTTCCGATGTTGTTCTTCACCATGGATCCATCTGGCAGCTTGGCGATCCATGCTTGAATCGGAGCAATGATGGCAGCCCCCCAACCTGTGTACCAAAGGAGCGCTCCGATCGCGATGGTCGTGAGAATCGGATGCTCGACGAACGTCTTCTTAAATACCCATTTAGCACCGCGAATGGGAGCCATGAGCAACCACTTGAACCAGCCTTCCTTCTTCTCCAGTTCATTCCGGTTGAGCGAGAGGCGTTCAGCCATTTTCTCGGCGTCGCCGTTCATTTCCGGATGTGCGGAACGGAAAGCCTCGTTCAGAATTGCCTTGGCTTCCGTCGTGTTCTTCGCAGCACGAATACGATCGACAACCCCTGCTCCGGCTTGCTGCTCAACATAGGACTCCAGATCTCCCTTATTGCGGAAAACCGGCACCTGCTCAGATTGCTTACCCGGACGCGCATCGGCTGTGGCTTTGATCATGGGACTTGAAGGAAAGAAATCAGGAGTGGGTGCTATTAAGTTCAAGGAGCTTATGACGCATTTCTGTGAGGTGCGCCACGGCCTGCAGATCATCATCCGTTTTTGCCTCGGCGAGCAGGACTCCGACGAGAAGGCCGGTACCCTGTGCTCCAATCGTGAAGAAGAATTCTCCAATTTCATCATCGGTAAGATCCATGGCCTGAAGTGCCTTCAAGTCGACGGAGCCTTTCTGAAGAAGGGCTGCCATTTCCTTAAGCTTATCGTTCTTGAACGTGCTGATCTCCGCACGCATCTCAAGCATCGCGGGGGTTTCGAATGTCGTCAGTGTTTCTGAAGCGGATTTCCAACCGTTGCGCAGTGCCTCAGGCAACGCCGTGAAAATTTTCAGTTCGTCAGCCGTAAGCATCAGTGACTGCGCCATTCGGGGGGAGGGAAAGAGGTAGCTCGCTTGGTTTCGGGCATTCTGCGACGACTCAGTCGGAGAATCCAGCGAAATCTAGATATTCTAGCAGAAAATCGCACTTCAGACAATCTAGACACCACTTTCCACATTTTGGCCTGGACATGCGTTGACGCCGTCCTACAATGTGTCGGCTTATGTGTGGTATTTTTGGTTACGTAGGAGCCCGAAACGACGCCGGGAAAGTGGTCATCGACGGCCTGAAAAACTTGGAATACCGCGGGTATGACTCGTGGGGCGTGGCGTGCAAGGACTCGTCGTCCATTGCGGTGACCAAGGACATCGGGAAGATCAGCGGCGTGAACAGCGCCGAGTTTTTGGAGTCCGGCTGCATCGCCATCGCGCACACGCGCTGGGCGACGCACGGCGGCGTGACGCAGTGCAACGCGCACCCGCACCTCTCCGAGGACAAGAAGATCGCGGTGGTGCACAACGGCATCGTCGAGAACTTCCAGGAGCTGCGCGACGAGCTGAAGGCGAAGGGTCACACCTTCCTTTCCCAGACCGACACGGAAGTCATTCCGCACCTCATCCAGGAGGAGATGGTCCACACGAAGGATTTCGCCGCCGCGGTCCGCGCCGCATGCCTGAAGTTCCACGGCCGCTACGGCATCCTCGCGCTGCACACCGAATCCAACACCCTCGTCGCCGCCCGCAACGGATCGCCGCTCATCGTTGGCGTGCCGGAGAAGGGGAACGGCGTGAAGGGTTACTACATCGCCTCCGACATCCCGGCGTTCATGGAGCACACGCGCACCGTCCAGTACCTGGATGACGGCGAGATGGTCGTGACGGACGGCGAGAGCATCCTGTTCAGCGACATCGCGACGGGCGAGGAGCGCCCCAAGCGCAACGTGGAGATCACGTGGTCCGTGGAAGAGGCCCAGAAGGGCGACTTCGAGCACTTCATGATCAAGGAGATCTTCGACCAAAAGGAGAGCGTCGCCCGCGCCGTGAACCAGGACGAGGAGCAGATCGCCACCATCGCCAAGGCCATCAAGGAGGCGCGCGGCACGTTCCTCGTGGGCTGCGGCACCGCCGGCAAGGCCTGCGTGGCCGCCGAGTACTTCTTCTCCGTCGTCGCCAAACGCCACGTGAACTTCGCCGCGGCCAGCGAATTCAAGCTGTACCACCACTTCCTCCGCCCGGAGAGCCTCCTCATTGTCGTGTCCCAGAGCGGCGAAACCGCGGACGTCCTGGAAGCCATGCGCGTCGCGAAAGCGAAGGGATCCAAAGTGCTGGCCATCGTAAACGTGCAGGGATCCACCATCGACCGCGAGGCGGACTACACGCTTCTCATCAACGCCGGTCCCGAGCGAGCGGTCGCTTCGACCAAGGCCCTCACCGGCCAGCTGGCTGTACTCCTGCTCATCGCCTACGCAGTGGACGGCCGCCTGAACGACGGTAAGAAAGTGCTCCTTGAGACCAGCTCGGAGATCAACGACATGTTGAACCCGCGCTACGTCGAGCACTTGAAGGCCCTCGCGGAGACCATCAAGGACAAGGAGGATCTCTACATCATCGGAAAGAGCTGGAACTATCCGATGGCCCTGGAAAGCGCCATCAAGATCCAGGAAGTGAGCTATGTGCATGCCGAGGGCTTCGCCGGTGGCGAGCTGAAGCACGGACCCATCGCCCTCATCGAGCAGGGGACTCCTTGCATCGCCCTCATCGGCAACGACGAGGTGAAAGCGGACATGCTCAGCAACGCCATGGAGCTGAAGGCCCGCGGCGGCATGATCATCGGCGTCGCGCCGGAGAACAACGAGATCTTCGACGTCTGGATCAAGGTGCCGGATGCCACGACGGCGCAGCCGATCGTGAACATCATCCCCATTCAGGTCTTGGCCTACTACTTGGCCGTCACGCGCGGAAAGAACCCGGACATGCCGCGCAACCTGGCGAAGAGCGTCACGGTGAAGTGATTCACGATTCATCTACGCTGCCAATCTTTGGTAGCCCATTTCTTTTGTCCTCCACACAAAAGAAATGGGCGAAAGAAAAAGTCGCCGCCGAGTGAACCACCTCGGTGCTTCGCACCTCGTAACCACTATCGCCTCCTCACTCGTCGGGATTTCCGGAAATTCTGTGTGTGTTTTGTGGGAGGATCCGCGCGCCAGGGGGGTGTAGGGGAAGGCCCTGATCGTTTGCTGACGAGGTCACGCCGAAACCTTGGAGGCGTGACCGAGGAAGCGCAGGGCTGAGTGGAGGGGCTTTGGCGCGCGGTGAGTTCTTCTTTGGTTCTTTCTTCTGTCTGGATGACAGAAGAAAGAACACCTTGAGAAATTAAAAAGAGGGGCCGAGGCCCCTCTTCAATGACTGAGAATGGACTTACGCCATCTTCGAGATCTCATCCATGAGCGCTTTCATATCAGCGTCCTTGGAAGCATCGATAGCATTCATGGCACCCATGTCCGCCATCTCGACGGGCATTTCGGGCATATCGTTCATACCTTCAGCACCTGGCATGTGAGGGAGGGGGAAAGAAATCGACCTCACGCTACGCCGGTGTGTCATGGAAAGTCCAGCATTCCGGTTACGAACCCCTTGGGTGTAGCATGGCAGCCTTTTCTCCACCTTCTATGGATCGCGACCACGTTGCCAAGCTCTGCAAGGACTTCATGAAACCCCTGCCCGGGCCCGCTTTCATCATTCTCGGGTGGAAGAACGACGACGGCTCGGTCGATACAGTCCAGGTGACCAAGAAAATGCCCCTCGCCGAATACATCCAGAGCGTCACTTGGGCGATGGACAAGGAGGCGAAGCGGCATCACCGTCGATCCTGAGCCTCAGCGCTGATCCGGCGGAATTCCCCAGTACTTGAAGAGGAACGTGGCGATCTCCTGGAAGAGGGGAGCGGCCGCGGTGGCACCGTGCGTGGAGCTGCGCGGACGGTCCAGCTTCACGAGCATCAGGAACTTGGGCTGTTGGGCGGGAGCATACCCGGCGAAGGTCGCGAAGGTCGAACCCGTGCCCGCGAGATAGCGGCCTCCGGGACCGGCGATCTGCGACGTGCCCGTCTTGCCCGCGATGCGGTAGCCTTTCACCTTTCCCTTGTTCGCGAAGCCGTTCTCCACGGCGCTGACGAGCATGGCCGTGATCGTCTCGGAGGTCTCGCGCGTGATGGGCTGATCCAGGACGCTCGGCACCGTGCGTTCCTCCGTTCCGTCCGGATGAATGATGGTATCGATGATGTGCGGTTTCATGAGCTTCCCGCCGTTGGCGAGCGCCCCCCATCCGGCAATCACCTGCAGGGGAGTGGTGGAGAGACCCTGACCGAAGGAGGTGGTCGCCAAGAGCGACTGGCTCCACTCGCGCCACGGGCGGATTTCGCCGGGCAGTTCGTCCTCCAGCTCGATGCCGGTGATCTTCCCGAAGCCGAAGTGCTCGAGTGCGCGGGAGAGCAGCTTGGGTCCCAGCTTCTGGGAAATGCTCGTCATGCACGTGTTAATGGAGAACTCCAGGCAGTTGATCATGTTCACGCGGCCGTAGTGCTTGAAGTCGTTGTTGTTGATCTTGTACTCGTCCACTTCCACCGGACCCACGTCGTTGTACTCATCCGTGGGACGCAGCTCGCCCTGGTCCAACGCGATGGCCATGACGATGGGCTTCAACACGGACCCCGGCTCGTAGATTTCCTGCATGGTGCGGTTGAGATACGCGCCCACGCCGATGTCGTTCTTAAACTTCAGCCACAGGTTCGGCTTGTCGGTGGGGAAAATCTCGATGCGGAGATCCTGCCCCTCGTAGAAGTAGTACCGGACGTATTTCTTCAGGTCGTACTGTTTCTCGATGTCTGCAATGGCTTCCTGCGTCTTCTCGCTGAGCTTCTCGCGCCCCTGAGCCGTAAAGAGGTCATCCTTGTACGCCTTCACCACGCGCGCGTTCGTCTCGGGGTCGAACAGCTCCACGACGATCTTCGGCAGGTTTTCGTCGTTGATAATCGTCGGCTCCTTCTCGTACACGATGGCGTAGTTGTTGCTGTCGAACACCGGCGCGTTGGCCATCGCAATGATGCGGCCCGTGAACGGATCCATGATGATGACCTGGCCGCTGTCGGCTCCGTACCGCTGCACGGCTCGGTCCAGAATGGTCTCCACCTCCTTCTGCACGGCGCGGTCGATGGTGAGGACGATGGTATCGCCGTCCTTCGCCTCGATGACCTTCTGCTCGCCCGTAAGGATCTGGCCGCCCATGGGGTCGCTCACGGTGCTGATGAGGCCTTCCTGACCGCGCAGCTGCGTGTTGAACGCGCGTTCGATGCCGTACTGCGCTTCCTGCGTGGCGTTGAGGAACCCGACGAGATGCGACGCGATGGTGCTGTCCGGATAGAACCTCCAGTGCTCGGCGATGAGCGCGACGCTGCGGAGGTTGTAGTCGAGGTCTTGGACGGCGTTGCGGGACTGCTCCCGTTCGAGCCGTGATTTCTCCAACGCCTCCTTGTAGTTCTTCAGCTGCAGTTCCTTGATCTGCAACGAGAGGGCGGGCGGCACGCGACGGAGAATCGGGACGTAACGCAGGGGACGGCTGATGAGGAGATCGGAGATCTTCCCCTTGTCGATCTGCAGGATCTCGCCCACGCGCTGCGCGATGGAGGGAATGGACGTCTGAGAGACCTCCTCGGGATTGGCGTAGATCAGCCCCGTTTCGGGCATCACGATGATGCCGGGGATGTCCAATTCCGCGACCTCCTCCAGCTCGGTTTTCGTCGCTCCGTACTTGAGCGGCGCGAACGTCACGCGCTTCGAGGAGATGCGGTCCTCGATATCGCGCGCGAAGAGCCGCCGCGCTTCCACCAGGTCCGGCAATTTCAGGATCGTCGGGGGGAGGATGCCGCCCGGGGGGAGAGGTTCCAGGAGCGCGCCGGAGTGCAGCAGGTTGTACTGCGTGACCGGGTCGAACGCGGGCGCGTAGAAGGGGATGAACTCCCGCGGACAATCCGTGGACCCCTGCGTGCAGAGCTTGTGCGTGCTCTCGGTGAGCAGGATGTCCGCCAGCGTCTCGGCAACTTCGGTGGGATGCGCGGTGATGAGCGGATCCACGTAGACGAGATCCTGCGTGGTGTTGGTGGCCAGGATGTGGCGCTCGTTGGTCTTGCTGTCCACCGACAGGATCTCCCCGCGCTTCGCCGGAAGTCTCACGCCCCCGTAATGCTGGCTCTGGGCCACCTCCCGGTACTCGGCTCCTCGGACGATCTGGAGCTCGATGAGTCGCGAAACGACGAGCAGTAGCAGCAAGCCGAAGAACGCATGCACGATGACCATTCGTTGCATCAGCGAACGCTTCTTCTGGGTTTCGGTGCGGGCGGCGGCGGAGCGGATCGTCATCATAGGCATCGGAATGGCCGTATGAAGCGAAAATACTGCTCCCACGGTCGTTCCACGTTGTCGGAGCGGAAGCATACCATGCAGGGCCGTTTTCTGATATAATATTTCGATGAAAACAAAATTCAGCGACATGGAGGGAGAAGCGCTGCTGAAAGCGCTGCAGGAGGAATGCGTGGCTATGGGCGCGTCCGACATTCACCTGTCCCCAGAGAAGGGGAACGTGCGTCTCGAGTGGCGCCTCCACGGCGTGCTCACGCCGGTGGACGTCATTACCCATGAGCGGTACGTGGAGCTGCTCCGCCGCGTGAAATTCGAAGCGAAGCTGAAACTGAACATCACGACCCTCCCGCAGGACGGCCAGTACACGTTCCAGGCCGCGGGCCGCACCGTGAACATCCGTGTGGCCACGCTGCCGTGCCGCTTCGGCGAAGCCCTCACGCTCCGTCTCCTCGATCCCCAGCGCGGCATCATCCCGCTGGAGCGACTCGGCTTCCCCGATGAGATCCGTCAGAAGCTCGCCGAGCTGGTGGAGCTTCCCAACGGCATGATCCTCGTCACCGGTCCGACGGGTTCGGGAAAGACGACGACGCTCTATGCGCTGCTCTCCACGATCATCGGAAAGGAACGCAACATCATCACCCTGGAAGACCCCGTGGAATACGAGCTGCCGGGCATCATCCAGAGCGAAATCGACTCCGAGAAGGAGTACACGTTCGCGGCTGGTTTGCGCTCCATCCTGCGTCACGATCCGGATGTCATCCTCGTCGGTGAGATCCGCGACCTCGAGACGGCGCAGACAGCGGTGAACGCCGCTCTCACGGGACACTTGGTGCTCTCGACGTTGCACACGAACACCGCCATCGAATCCGTCCAACGCCTGCTGTCCATGGGCGTGAGCCCGTACACCCTGGCACCGGCCCTGCGCGGCGTGCTGGGCCAGCGTCTCGTGCGCACCCTCACTCCCGAGTGCCAGGCGGAGGGCGCCACTTGCGATCCGTCCAGCAACAGCACGTATGGCGGCCAGGTCTGCATCCCCGAACTCTTCGTGGTCAGTCCGGCCATCCAGAAGCTCATCCTGTCGTTCGAAAGCGCGACCGTCGTGGAGGAACAGGCCCGGAAAGAGGGCTACCGCAGCATGAAAGAATGGGGCGAAGACCTCATCAACGCCCGTCGCACAACGCCCGAGGAAGTGGCGCGTGTCACGGGGTGATAGGCAGCCGGGAGACCGCTCGAGAGCGCAAGGATTTTTGGTGTGAGAGGGCTTGCACGGACGGCCTCTTCTTCCATAGCATAGTCTTCCAGTTGACGCGCGGTTCGCGCGCGGCCGGACCATCTTTATGCTCGTGACGTACCGACATCGGCGAGCAATGTACGGAGTCCCGCGAAAGCCGCCGTTCCCGTGGCGTCGTTGGCTGACGCTCATCGCGGTTATCGTCTTGGTGTATCTGGCGGGATCGTGGCTCTTCAAGGCGCTCGGCTTCGGGGGATCGGTGGAACGCTATCCGGCCACCGTGACGGTGGAGGAGCAGGGGATCGTGAGCGTGACGCTGGAAGGGGAGGAATCCAAGAGAGCCGAGAACGGCATGAAATTGTTCCCGGATGAGAGCATCAGCACGGGCCCCACCGGGAACGCGGCTCTGACGTTCTTCGATGGCACGCAGACGCGTCTCGATCATCAGTCGGATCTGTCGATCGTGAAGAGCAACCGCGGAGAGGAGGAGTCCGCCATCGACCTTTCCTTATCGCAGGGCCAGCTCTGGATTTTGACGCCGTCTGTGCGCACATTCACCGGAGCCATTACGAGGACGGTGCATACGCCCCTCCTGAGTCTCAGTATTCCGTCGGGCACGGAGCTCTCCGTCGGACCCCGCACGATCACGGTCTACGCGGCCGACGGGGCCGGCGTGACGGTATCCGCCGAAGACCGCGATCCGGTCGTGGTGGGGGAGGGCCAGACGTTCTCGGTGCCGGACAACGTGACGACGCTGGACGACGATCTCTACGCCTACCGTACCGCCACGAAAATCGGTCCCACGCCGGACTTCATCCTCGACAGCCGCGAGATGATCGGCATGCGCACTGCCCCCGGCATCCGCACGGGTTCCGGCGAGACGCTCTCCGTGACCAGTCCCGTGAGCGGATCGGAAGCGACCGGCACGACGGTGGTGGTCCGCGGTTCCGTGAACAGCACGGTGGATTCCGTCACGGTGAACGGGTACCCGGCCGTCCTGGACGAACTGTCGCGCACGTTCTCCCAGGAGATCGCCTTGCCGGCGAATTCGACGGAAGATTTCATCGTTCGCATCCAAGCCCTGTCGGAAGAGGGGGACGTGCTCGACGAAGAGCAGCGCTCGGTGAAACGAAAGTCCGCCACCGCCCCCACGACGGAATCCCCGACGGTCACGCAGCCGGCAAAGACCGGGGAAACCTACCGGACGAACGCGACGGAGATCGTGGTACGGGGGACGTCGCCGAGGGGCGCCGTGGCCATCTACGTGAACGACTACAAGCTTCAACTCTTCGACCCCGCCAAGGGCACCTGGAGTTACCTTGCCACCGTGGCGCTGGGAAACCTGAAACCCGGCACGAACACGTATGACGTCGTGTCCGAGGATGCGAGTGGTTTGAAGAGCGCGCCGGCGCGACTGACGATCGTCTACGGCGAGGATCAGCAACCGGGAGTCGTCCCGTCCTCGTCCGCAGGAGGAGCGACATCTTCCATGGCCTCCAAGCCGGTGGTGGATCCGTCGACGCTCCCGAAGAACGATCCGCTGACGCCGGGTGTCATCGAGCTGCGCGGCGACGCCGCAAAAGAGGGCTTCACGGCCACGGGCACGGGCTTCCTGCTGGAAGGCGTCACGTCCACGGCCACCGCGTCCGTCTGGGTGAACGACTACCAGCTCCAGCTCTTCAAGGCCGGGAACCGCTACTGGAACTATCTCGCGAATGCGCAAATCGGCACGCTGAAGGCTGGGAGCAACACCTTCAAGATCGTCGCGCGGAACGAGAAAGGCGAGATCCTCGACATCAAGGAATACACGGTGACATACACGCCCTAAGCCTGCGGCCACTTCAGCTCCAGACGCTCGAGCACTCTCGACCAATCTGAGGAGAGAGGAGCGTGGACCTCGTGTTCCTTCTGGTCGGCGGGGGAGACGAATTTCAACGTCCATGCGTGCAACAGGATCTGACGGATGTCGTACGAACCATTCAGCCGCTCCGCGAGGTCGTTGGCGTACGACGGATCACCCAGCACCGGATGCCCGATGGAGTGGAGATGCACGCGGATTTGATGTGTGCGGCCGGTATGGAGATCGCAGAGCAACAAGGCCGCTGGGGCACGGGACGAGGACAGAGTGCGATACGTCGTCTGCGCTTCTCGCGAGGACACCGAGGAACTGACTGCCATCTTCGTTCGGTTCACAGCACTGCGTCCGATGGGCGCGTCCACTGTGGCGGCGGCCAGGGCAGGAACGCCCGCGACGACGGCGAGGTACTGTTTGCGGACCGTGCGGGTTTCGAATTGTTCCTGCAGTATGCGATGAGCCTCCGGGTTCTTTGCGACGAGCAGACAACCCGTGGTGTCCTTATCGAGACGATGCACGAGCACCGCGGCTTCGGAGAAGGGGAGTCCGCGTTTTTCGAACAGAAACGCGATGCCGTGAAGGATGGTTTTTTCACCCGGCGCCATGCCGGTTCCCGGATGCACGGCAAAGCCCGCCGGCTTCTGAAGGACGAGACTGGCGTCATCTTCGTAGAGCACTTCCAGGTGCAAGTCCTCAGGGCTCAGGGACGTTTGCTCGGTTGGAGCCTCTTCCGTCAGTTCGACGACATCGCCCTCCTGCAGACGAAAGGCCATGCGGGTCTGCACCTCGTCGTTCACCCGGACCTTGCCGTTTTCGATGGATTTCTGCGCCTGGCTGCGGCTGCGCGAGCGACCGCCGGAAGCCAGGAAGACATCCAGCCGATCGGGAAGGGAAACGACCCAGGAAGGCATGAAGGGAGTGTAGCGGAAAGAAGCCGAAAACCGTCAGAAGGGGAGGGGAAGTCCGTCAGAATCTCTGTAGACCCTCACACGAGAAACGAGAGAGAAACATCGAGACTGGAGGGTCTCACCCAAGCGAATGGCTCCAATCAGCAATGAACGGAGCCATTCGTGGTATCTGAGCGGTTTTAGACTTGCAGGGAGAATGGGGATCCGTAGACTCACGGAGCTCCAGCCGACCCTTTGCTCGGTCTGGCGCGAGTCGCTGGATTCCACATTCAGCGGCGGAAGGGCCTTCCATCTCCTGTCACAACCCAGGAAGGCCCTCTCTTTTTGCGGTATACTGCCTCTCTTCATCGCATGGGTGTCCCCACGCCATGGCGCGCACCCGGAGTTCTGGGAATTGGAGCCTTCCTACGGACCCGATGGAGGACGGGTGCTGTGCTTTGCACAGCGCCCTGTTTTGCATGGGGGAGGGGAGGTACACTTGGCGCATGCCCTCTTCCTCGGAACTGCTCGTTCGTGCCGTCTCCGACGTCACACCGCGAAAACTGGCTGAAGCGAAGCTCGCCGGCGGCAAGCCGCTTCGTCTCTACTGGGGGATTGATCCCACGGGAGCACGTATCCACATCGGACACGCGGTGCCGCTCCGCAAAATGCAGGAGTTCGTGGATGCAGGACATCATGTCATCTTCCTCATCGGCAGCTTCACCGCGATGATCGGCGACCCGTCCGGCAGGGACAAGCTACGCGAGCCGCTCACCCGCGAGCAGGTGATGGAGAACTTCAAGACGTACAAGGAACAGGCGAGCAAAGTGCTCGATTTCTCCAAAGTAGAAGTACGGTACAACCACGAGTGGCTGGAGAAGCTCACGTTCGAGGACATCATCAAGCTGGCTGGTCACTTCACGGTGCAACAGATGCTGGAGCGCGACATGTTCGAGAAGCGCATCAAAGAGGGGAATCCCATCGGGCTGCATGAGTTCTTCTACCCGCTGATGGTGGGCTACGACTCCGTCGTGCTCGACGTGGACGTGGAACTGGGAGGCAACGACCAGCTGTTCAACATGCTCGCGGGCCGCACGCTGCAGCAGGTCTTCGGGAAGCGCGACAAGTTCGTGCTGACGACGAAACTTCTGGAAGGAACGGATGGCAGGAAGATGAGCAAGACCTACGACAACTGCATCTACCTGGATGACGAGCCCAACGACATGTACGGCAAGGTGATGTCCGTGAAGGACGAGCTCCTGCTGCCGTACTTCGAATGCGCCACGTCCGTGCCGATGGCGGAGATCAAGGACATTGAAAGACAGTTGAAGAAAGGGGAGAACCCGAAGAACGTGAAGATGCGTCTCGCGCGCGAAATCGTCACGCTCTACCACGGCGCACAGGCTGCGACACACGCCGAGGAGCAGTTCCAAACGGTCTTCAAAGATCACGGTGTTCCAGACGAGATGCCCGAAGCGAAGGCGGGGAAGGGGACGCTGATCCTTGATCTGATGGTGTCCAGCGGGCTCGTGACCTCGAAGAGCGAAGGTCGGCGGCTCATCGAGCAGGGCGGTGTGAAGCTGAACGACACCCCGGTCACTGCCATCGATGCGGTAGGAGAGAAGGGCGTTCTGAAGGTCGGAAAACGAAAGTTCCTCAGGCTGGTGTAACGTCTACAGACCACAGAACAAGGCACTCGCTTTTGCGAAACGAGCGCCTTGTTTGAATGAAAGGGACTTCTTTTACTGGCCCGCGTTCACGTCGATCTGTGCGTCCGGCGTGGGGATGTTCGCGCCGCCGTCGGCGCCGCCGTTGCGGCTGGTCATGACGAAGAACGCAATGGCCGCCACCGCGATGATCGCGACGACAGCGACGACGAGACCCATGGAACTGTTACCGTTGTCTGCCATACAAAAAATTGGGAGGAAATAGGGACATCTGTGTGACGCACCGAGCAAGGGTTTCTTACGGACGAAAAAAATCGGACATCGATGGGACCGCGCGTCCCGGTGGGAATGTCCGATTGGAGCCAGGGGTAAATCTGGCAAACCTCCTTTCTTACCCATAGGCGGCCATTGGGTGATGGCCGCGAGACACACGTCACAGGGGAAACCAGGAGACAAGCAGTCTGCAGCCTTGATTGGGATTGCGCCAGTTTTTAGGTGCAGACCCTTATTTTTTTGCTTTCTCTAAACAAATTATCACTGTTGGCCATGGAACTTCCGGTGCACCTCCTTGAGTTGGGGATTCGTCACGTGCGTATAAATTTGCGTCGTAGAGAGGTCCTTATGCCCCAATAATTCCTGCACGGAGCGTAAATCGGCGCCGTTCTGCAGCAGATCCGTCGCGAATGAGTGACGGAGCGTATGCGGCGACGGATTGCTCATGATGCCGGCCTGGCGGGCGTACTTTTTCACGATTTGGTAGATGCTGATGCGCGATAGGCGAAAGTTCTCGCCGGGCGGCATCACGTTGGTGGCGGCCTGGAGGTTCCGAATGAACAGGGGATCGAGATGGTCGAGACGGATCTCCAGATACTCTTTCAAAGACTCCACTGCCCTGTCCGAGAGGAAAACCACCCGAAGCTTGCTGCGTTTCCCTCGCACGCTGATTTCCCGGGTCGTGAAATTCAGATCCTTCCGGTTCAGCGAACGCAGTTCCGCGAGACGCAGGCCTGTGGAGAAGAACATCTGCAGGATGGCGGCATCGCGCTTCCCCTCTTTCGTCGATCGATCCGGGGCCTCCAATAGCCGCTGGAGGTCGTCCTTATAGAGCACTTTCACCTTTCGCTGCTCCTCCTTGAAGCGTTTCACCCGATCCGGCGGGTAGATATCCAATTCCTCTTCCTGGATGAGGTACCGCAGGAACGCCCGTAGGACCGTCAGATGATGGTTCTTCGTGCGAATTCCCAAGGGATTCCCCTGTTTGGTGCGGAAATCATGGAGAGCAGCTTTGTACTCCCGTACTGATTCTTTACTAAACTTCTTCACATCCTGAACGGGGGATAGGGTCAAGAGCAGGTTCAACGATTGTCTGTAGTTACTGAGCGTTAACGGGGATTTATTTTCTTCCGCACGCAGGTATAACAGATAGCGTTCGATGGATTTGGCCAGGGGAGTGGAAGCGGAGAGAGAGACCATAGTTAACATAATGCATTATCTTTCCGCTATTCCGCACTATGTAAACTCCCCGTGTAGTTCCCGCCGTCTCTGCTGCGAATGCCTTTTACAATACAGAAACAGCGGCAGGGGAGCAATTAAAGTCACTTGCTGAGCATTCCGTTATGTTACCCGAGAGAGCCTGCGTCATTGCGGAGTCCATCGTGGACTCCTCTGCGGTCTCGTCTTCCCCCTCCTTCAATAGCTCTTTGGGCGCCTTCTTCCCCAGCTTCTTCGCCATCTTCAGCATCATCTTCCGATCTTTCTCTGCCTGCCGCATAAATCCGTCGATATAGTCTTTATAGACGTTCGTACGCACCTTTACGACGTATAAGAAGAGCTGATAGACCAGGTCAGGCCCGTTCTTCGGATACCTCTTGAGGAGGTCTCGAATTTCGCTATGTACTGCCGAATCAGTACAGACTGGAAGTGCCTTTCTTGGCTCGTAAACCTTCATGAATCAAAAAAAGGGCGGCAGAATAGCGTCACTCTCCTCCTTGTCAAATACTATTTACGGGATTTAGCAAGAGGCCTTGGGAGGAGAAGGGGGAAGTGCCGCAGCTGGAAGCAGAAAGAAAGAATCTGTCTCCATTTCCCGTTCTCGATCCTTTTTGCATTTTCCACTCTATAACTACACCCCTGCCATGCGAAATACAGCCACTTCTTTCGAGTGAACCCCTCCTCTCTAGTCCACCAGCTTATCTTTGGAGTCTTTTGTACTCTACTCTTTTGAGGGCGCTTTTTTTGTATGCCATCTTCATCCGCACCCTCGCCGCCCTCAATAGAGTCCAGCATTGCCAGCAGCCTATCTTCACTCTTCATCCCTTCGGGGGGAATCCGGCTTGGGAGTCGAGGTATTCGAAGACCGCATCACGCTCAAATGATTGCCAATGATCAAAGGGGCGGGGGCCTTTTCGGCCTCTCTTTTCCCAGTCTTCTCTTTCCAGCTCCCTGGCCCTCTCCCGAATCCAGTCGGGGGGCTTCTGCTTGAGGATGTCTAAGAGAACGGAGCCACACTCGGTACACACCCTCTTCACTTCCACCATGGGGTAGGTGCTGAATTCAGAATGCGTCCGCTCGTGCTTACAGCTCTGGGGGGTCACGAAGGGGCCGCTGTCGTTGTCCTGGTAGTCGCTCATGCTGAGGGAGGGGAAAGACGGCAGGGGCAGGCACGAAACTCAGAGAGCTGCTTGTCGATGGGTTCGTCCTCTCCGGTCTGTCTGGCGAAGCCGTAGATTGAGAGCAGAGTGTTCCCGCAGTGTTTGCAGGTGTACCCCTCGATGAACATGAAACCGTAGGGCTTCACGTCCTCTGCCTTCGGTGTGGGGGCGGTCATGGGGCCTGGAGGGAACGGATCTTCTGGAGGACCATAATCGCCAGTTGCCTCTTCGTCTCCATCGACATCAGATACTCTTCCCAGTCCTCATAATCTGGTTCCGTTTCACCATCAAAGTCATCATGTTCAATTTCAATGTCCTCCAGCGCCTCTACCGCCATCTGGAGGACTGAATCCACTTCGTCACTGCGTTGCTTCTGGGCTAATCCCTCTCGTCGAGAGACGTTGAACACGGAGTTGTTCAATAAACGCAATTCCTCATTGGCCTGCTCCAACTGGCGGATGTAGGCGAGGAGCTTGGGCCATTCCGGGAAGTTCTCGGACACCTTCAGGTCGTAGCTGCCGTACTCGCCGATCTCCGTTAGGAGCTTCTGGATCTCTTCGGGCTTCATGGGGTCTGAAGGGAACGGATCTTCTGGAGCGCTATGTCAGCGGTTGTATTTATACCGTTGTCGTACTCGCTCTCGTAGAAATCCAGCGCCTCCACGGCGATCTGAAGGGCTTCTGCGATGGCGGGGAAATGCTTCGTGACGTGCTGCCAGAATAGATACAACGATTCCGGGACCTCTCGGCATTGCACTGTCTTTTCGGTCCGGGAGACCTTCTTGCCCGTCTCCATGAAGTCTTGCAGCTCCTTAACAATTTCGATGATGTCCTGAGGGGTCTTCATGGGATGAGGAGGGAGTGAAGGAAGGCAATGGTCTCTGGGGGCTGGGAGGAGAGAGGCTGGCCGAGGGTCCAGTTCCCCAATGCTTCACCGTCCGCTGCATAGAAGCACGCCTTCTCGTCGATGGTGCCGTGGATCTTCCAGTCACCGTACCTGGTGTGGACGCCCTTTGCGCACGCTGCCCTCAGCACGTCTTCAAAGAGGATGGGGCGGAGACAGTCAGCATCTTCGTCATTTCTCGTAACCAACTCTTTGCCGCACCTCCGACACCAGCCGTGATAACCCTCCTCAATGTCAGATTCGGAATGGCGCCTGTTCACGATCTCCGGCACCGCCTTCACGATGGCCTCTGTTACTTGTTGAAGCTGTGAGGCTTTGAGTTCTTCGAGCTGGGTCTTCATACGAGGATCAGAACGGAAATGTAGAGGGTGAGAAGCACGGCCACGGAGCCAAACAGTGCGATGAGAAAGTCTGGGGTCTTCATTCTGGCTGGGGGAACAGTTCGGAGTACTTCTCGTCAAGGTGGGCGTCATAGTCCAGGATATTGGCGCACTCGGCGTTGTAGCCTTCGCCCGTGATATCCCATCCAGCACGGAAGCCCTTGCGTCTCTCACGGTCGATGATCCCCTGGATGAATTGAACGAAGCACGTCTGACAAAAATACCATTCGTCCATGTCGTCAAATTCTGGGGAATCGGGGTTTCTGTGAGTGCATTCTCGAACGAAACTTCCCTCAAACTCCAGAATCTCGTCTCTCAGGGTGCGGGGTGCCGACAGAATATCGTCGTGCAATTCCTCGGCGCTGGCGGAGGACCAGCCGTCGGTCTCCTTGGACCTCCGCAAGATCTCCGCTTCCTCATCAGGCGTCATGCCGTTCTCGGTCAGGCCGCAGCATGGGCAGACTTTTGACTTGGGCTCACTGGGCATTGGTCTGGGGGGAAACAGCAGCAAGGGCGGCGAGGCAGCGGGTGCGGAGGTCAGAATTAAACTCCGGGGGGTAGTAGTTTGGTCCTCGATTTCCGATCTTCAGTATCTCGTCCACGAATCTCCAGAACACCGACGTACGCTCCATCAGCTTCTCTTCGACTTCTCGCCAGTGGTTCCAGTCGGTGAGGGGGTTCCAGTCTCTACAGTCAGAGACCCACCAATGATTTTCTGGCCGCTTCATATCGAACCATGACCCCTCCTCCATCTTCCACCCCATCACATGGGTGGCGACTTCAGAGATGAGCTGTTGATCGGTGAGTTCTTCATGCAGCATGGATGAGATCGGAATGAAACGCACGATGGTGCCTCCGGCAGAGCCATCGCACCGAGAGCGGCTTCGTGTAATCGTCGTGGTGCGCCTGAACGTTGAGACTTCCGCACTCTTCGCACGGGCTTTTCATGAGGTCTCCACGCCGGAGAGCATCCTTCACCTTCTCGTGCGCCCACCTCTTCTCAGGGTGTCTAGCGGCGTACGCTCTGGCCTTGCGGTATTCGGCGCCACGTCCCGCTTTCGTCCGGCTGTACTCTGCCTGTTGGGCGAGGATCTTCGCCTTGTGCCGCTGGTAGTACGCCCGATCCCATTTCTTACGCTTCGTGGCGACGGCTTCGATCAGCTCTGAGTCGGTGAGTTCACTCTGCATGGGGGTGGGGGGGATGGCTTCCGGTAGAGGAAATCTAACGCTCTTGCGATTCCGGCCAGCAAACCTTCTGTCGGATCATCGCCATTGCGCACTCCAAGTTCGGTTGCCGAGAAGCGGACAAGTTCCTTGGGGCCATCCACGTCGTCTTTCCGCATCACAAACGCCCAGTCATCATCCTTCGTTTCCTCGTAGCCGTAATAGAACGAGAATCCGCCGCCAGAGAGTCCGGCATAGTCTCCTGCTGCGTAGTGGTTACTCATGGGGTCGGGGGGATAGGGCGGCTTTAGCAATCTTCACGATTTCGTCGGCAGCTTTCGCATCCAGGGGCTCGTAGTCGTGGACCTCCTTCTCGTAGAAGACGATGTCATGCAGAGACTCCCTATACCTCTTCTCCCGCTGCCTCGATGCGTGGAGCTGGGCCAAGAGCCAAGGAACGTGAGTGGCAGTAACGAACAGCTTCTCGTCGCTGAACGAATAGAGGTCCGTCAGGTTCCCACACTCGCTTTCAAGCGCAGCGATTCTCTTCTCGATGTCGTCGGGTTCGCCACCGGCTGTGAATCTGAACGCTTCACCTTCCTTCAGCGTTCCGGCGGGAATCGTGAGTGTGTGGTCCTCGGGCTCGGTGGGGAGGAGGTCACAGCGCCTCTGACATTTCTGACAGGTGTCAATCGTAGAGGAGTAACAAGAGCATGGCTCAGAGGTCACGGGAGCCCGACAGCAAGCCGAACGGGGTTCGGCAACGTCCGAAGCGGAGAGGTGGGTCATCGCTTGAGGCAGGAACAAAATGGAACGCCCATGCACCCCTCTGCACCTGAGGAGTGACAGTCACACCAGCAGGGATTCTCGGGCTTTGCGTTGCAGCCTTGGCCCATGCAATGACAGGGCTTCGGGGCCGGTGCTTTCTTTTTGGGGGTCATAAACCTATGGAATAAACGACTGAGCTTAATAAAACTAAAATGACCCCCACTGCCATCAGGGCCTCAACATTTATCCCTGAAAACTGGGAATGCTTCTTGCTTCCCCTGCTCTCCAGCCTGATGATCTTTTCAAGAATGTAGGGTGAGGTCCCCAGCTCTGTTGCTATTTCTTCGGCTTTCGACTTATCCAGCCAGAACAAATCATAATCAGTCGAATAGCTGTTCTTATATTTCTGATACAGCTCTTCATCAGAGAGGTTCTTGCATTCGGTACGGATGGACTTGGACATGGATTAGGGGGTGAAAGAGAAGATTTCTTTGAGCTTCGTCTTATGTTCACTGAAGATGGATTCCATGGTGTAAGCAGTGTCTCTCGTCCTGTTGTAGTGAGAGATGACGCCCCAGACTCGCATGCACTCCCCATCAATGGCTGCGCCGATATGGTCTGGTATTTCCATTAATTAAAGTCGTGAGGATTCGGCTGAAGACACTGCAATCCAAGCCCCCTCCACATCTTCACCACCTCCTCCCGGTCATCGATCACGAACTCAATGTTCTTGCCTTGGAGGTGCTCTAAGAAGATGGCCTTCTTTACGACATGGTCAGGCCTCCTGTCTCCATCCTTCCGCATGAAGATCGTGTCGTAGGTGACTCCGTATTTCTCTAGCCATGCCAGCGTGTCATCCAGGCATCGCTCCGGCCGTGCCGTCACAATGCTCACGTCATAGCCACAGAGATAGAGAGTCCGTACGAGATGGACGCACCAGTGGTGGGCTGGGTCATTAATGGCCTCTTTGAAGAACTGATCCCAGTCCTTCTTCTTTGTTCCGGTTACAAGATGGATACGGCTCTTGGGATTAGAGAGTGTGCCATCGAGGTCCACAATGACGCACCGCTCCACATCAATAGGAGCGAACTCCATCTCGCCAAATCCCGGTAGGGGAGAAGAGAGGGCTGGGCTCATTTGGCGGCGGGAAGGAGCTCTGGGTTCTCGTAGATATTCCCTATCACCTCCAGAGCCTTAACCTGCCCCAACAGATGATCGGTAAATGTTTCATCGCTCGGGGCATAGCATTTCTTGTGCCACTGTACGTGATGCCCACTAATCTGCGGGTAATACTCGCCGTCCATATCATAAAAGTTTCCCCATTTGACCTCTCCGATATCTTCCCCCGCCGGGAATCTGTCAGCGACGATATCCCCCTCAAATATCTCCACCCCGTTCTTGTCCTTCAGGCCGGTGGATTGCATGATGACCCATCCATAAATCCCAATTTCTTTTTCACTCGCAATACCTCTCTCCTCAAACCAATAAAGGTAATCACCAAAATTGTCCATCTCCTTATTGTCTATATTCCACCCTCTGAATCGCAGCGGCGTCATATAACCTTCTTGAGGAAATGTGCGATTAAAAGAGCCTCTGCCCTCCCGTCATGCTTCTTCTTCGTAATGTCAGCCTTGGGGTAGAGCTTCTTGGCAAGGGCGATGGCATCCTCCTTCTTCTCTTTGGAGGTAGCTTTGGCTTCTCCCTTCGCCCTCTTCTCGGATAGCCCTAAGTACTTCTTCCATGCACTTGGCTTCGTTCTGTACATCGTCACCTTCAAGGCTGCGAGGATGCCCCAGAGCGCCCCAATTGAGAGGAACGTGCTCTTGGTAGAGGCACTGCTCTGACTCGGCATCGCAATGCCGTCTTCAATCATGGCGAGGACTGGAGCGTGTTTCACGAGGATCATCTCGAAGAGATCAACGAGCCTTGGGAGGTCGTAGTACCCCCGATTCATCTTTCCCTCCTTCACGTGGTAGACAGGGAAGTCATGGATCTCCGTTCTGCCGTCAGGCATTAGGAGAGCCACTGCCCCGTTCTGCCCCGGGTCGATGCCCATGAAGGTGAAGGTGGAGCTCACTTCTGATTTACCTGGGAAGCCTTCACCTGGCTCTGGCGCAGGAAGAAGGAGAGCTGCTTATTCTGGTTGCGAATGATCTGGAGAGCGAAGATGGACCCGTTGTCGATCTTGTACTTCTCACGGAGCGTTAAGAGCTCATCATCGATAGCGAAATGGATGTGCTCTTCTAGAGTCTGAGGAGCCTTCTTCTCGGGTGCCACAGGAGGCTGCGCAACTGCGGGCTTCTTCTTTTCGACTTTCTTCTTAGACATGGAGAAAGAAAATGAATGAATAAAGACAAGGTGCAAAAACACCGGACGCAAGTTCTCCCACCTGGGAGTCATGGGGGATGAAGGCCCCCGAAGATTCCACCGCCAGCAGTCAGACGCCGCCTATTCGGAGGATCCGTCGTCATGTACGGGTCACCACTCATCTACGTTTCGTGGCTCAGGAGTGGAATCATCTGGAGGTCTTTGAAGCCCCTTCCCTGCCGCCCGATCCCCCCGTGGGGGGAACTGATCAGTGGGCGGGAATCCAGAGTCGGGGCTCTTTAATAGGGGCGGCAGGGATTTGACGAGTAACAAGTGTGCTTTCGCTGTTGGGCTAGGACAGTCCTCGTTAAGCCAAAACTCGTATTGTCACCCTACATGTCTCCAGCCTTGCGAAGGCACCGTAATGCGCTCGCAGGCGATGGAGACTCGTTAGGCTCGACACAGCCTTGCGGCTGCCGCCCATTTTCCTAGCGTCTACCTATTCCGCCACGCCCCGTTTAAATACACTTTCAATGCGTCCGGTGCTTTCAAAGATCAGCAGCTCTCTCTTTGTAGAGACAGCCAGCTTCCTGAAAGCGGGACCGATGAAACGCTTAATTGCGACATTGGCGGCAGCAGTTAGGAAGTGAACATACTATAGCAAAAAAAGAGCGGACTCTCAATTGTCCGCTCCTTCGCTTCGTGTCCGAATGCTATTAACAGTCCGTGCACTTCTTCGCATCTTTGTCGTCCTCCTTCTGGAGGTCTTTGGCAATCTCGACAAGGCGAGCTCTCACCTCCTCTTTGCGCATCTGATCTTCAAGCCAGACTCGGATGCCGGCATCGGTGATGTTGCCACAGTCATCCAAGAAGTTCTGCTTCTTTAAGACCTTCGTGTCTGCGTCGGAGAGGAAGTTACGGAATTTCTTTACGAGATCTGTACAGGTGCCCATAAGAAAGGAAAGGGGGGAAGGGGTAGAGAAAGAGACGGTACAAGTGCCGTCGTAGCTGACTGATGCGATGGCCCAGTCGGAGAAGCCGGAGTATGTGAAGTTGTTGTAGTACGGTTCTGCCATACACTTAACTATTGGAAGATGATTCTTTTGCTTTTATATCGTTTGACCACCCAAGGAGCCCGTAACCGGCGACATCCATCCACGGGCTTTCTCCTAGGGCATCCTTGTCCGTAGCAATTCGAAATTGCTTATCCAGGACTCGGATTTGGGTGAGAACATCGTCGTATTGATCGGGCCGGATGCCTTGCGGGTACATAATCTTCAAAACTGCCGGAGTTTTGCCAAAGCTATCCCCATAAGCCTCGTTTTTCTCCTGCACTAATTCGCCGACTTCGATCCCAAGATCCCTATAAGGCTTCTTGGTCGGCTGGAGATCGACGGGGTCGGCAGTGTTCTCCATTAAAATAGATGGGGAGCAACTTCTTTCGTTACCCTGTATGTGTAGGTGCGCAGCATCTTGAAGTCGATCTTCGGAGACTCGTACTTCTTTAAGATGTTCCACGTTTCCTCTGTCACGATGTTGTGGAAGACGGTGTTGAGGAGGCGGGGAATGAGCTTCGAGCTCCATCCATCCTCTAGCTTGATCTTCTCGTATTCCTTCTCCACAAGAGACTTCGTGACGAACTCCTTTGCAATCTCTTCTTCAAGGAGCTTCTGTCCGGTTATCGCTGCCAACCGGAAGGCGTGAGCGTGAGTCTCTTTGAACTCATTGCGAATGATCTTTGCCCAGGTGGTTCGATGGAACTTGTTCTTGAAGGCGTAGTTCTTTATAACGATGCCTTCGCCGAATCCTTCTCCGTCCTTAATGAGGAAGGTGTTCTTCTCTAGCATTTCCTCGAACTGCTCTAGAGTGCCATTCGTGATCTTGCAGAGCGCCGGAATGTAGTCGAGGCCGGCGGCCTCAAGGAGGGGTTTGTACTCTCCGTAGGGCATGAAATAGATCTGCTCGTCATTTCCGCTCTCTCTTGTCACCGTTGCGACATCAAAGATGTAGAACTTCCTCCAGGCCTCCTCTCTGTAGGTCCTAAGCGAGTGGGGGACGAGCCACTCTCCAAAGAGGCGCAATTGTGGATTGTTCTCTAAGAATTTCACAATCTTTTGATTCGAGACCGCATAGGCGCAGAAGCCAGCATTGTCACTGTCGAGTGATAGCGTTCTGTTGCGGCTGCCTGCTCTTAGCAATCCCTCTTCGCTCCACAGCTGGGCGTTCGTGCCGTCGATCTTCGGGAAGACATAGCACTCGCCGAACTGGATATCCTCCACTTCATCCGTGCCGAATCTTTCAAGGTGCGGGTACTTCTTGAACATCAGAACTTCGGGGTAACAAACACATCCAGCCACTGATCCTCCGGCAACATCTCGTCGAAGTAGTGATCGAAGAGCTTCTTTTTCAGGAGGAACGCCTCTAGGTAATACTCGTATTCAGACTTCGTCTTTCCCTTCTGGTAGGGGACATCACGGCGCACGTAGACCGGCTTGTAACCCTTTCTCGTCGGCGTTCCAAACGGCACTACAACTCCGTGGTACTTCAGCCCCGTCTCTTCTTCCAGGGCGTAGATATAGGCTGCATCCTGTTCCAGATGTTTCGACGTCGCAGATTTCGATGACTTGTGATCGTGGACGAAGAGTTGCCCCTTCTTGTAGTCGTCAGTGTCCCTGGTCATTTCTAGGCCGAGGTCTGCCCTCCCGCCGTAGCCAAGTTCCCAAGACTGCACTGTTCGCTCCATCCAGAGGATGTTCGGTCGATGCTCCTCGAACCAAGCTTTGAAGTTGAGGAACTTCTTCCAGACAAAACCGGAGATACCCTCCGTCCATTCGATCGGGGTGGGGTCCTTCAGCAACACTCGATTCAGATAGAGCTCTATCAGCGAGTGGAGCATGGTCCCTTCAGCGGCTTTCTTTTCGAGGAATTTCTTGTAGCCGTCGACTCCCCACAGTTCAATGAATTCGCTTTCCCACTGGTCCAGAAATCCCTTCTCACGGACGAAATCCAGGATAGTGGTGACAGAGGGGCCCTTCTTGCTCTCCCCGGTCTCCGGATGGACGAGCGGATAGAACCTCTTGTCTACGAAACAGCGTTTCTGTGAAAGATCGACAGGACTCACTTCGTTTTCTTCGAAATACCGTAAATCTGCGCAAGGTGCAGGAGCTTTAACGTGTGCTCCTTGCCCTGCAGGTCTTTGATCTTCATCTCCTCGCCGGCCCACTTGTTGATCACTACGGTCTGCCCGTCCGTGAGAAACTGTGAGGGATCCGGACAGTCCTTGTACGTTCCGCCCCTCCCGACGGCAACGACAGTGGCCTGTTCCGGCATCTCGTCATTCGCTGCTGCCGTGAGGACAATGCCCGACGCCGTCACCTGCGTCTTGTCTAAAGGCTCGACAAGCACATGGTCACCGAGCGGGCTAAATTCTACCTCAAGCTGCATGGAATGAACGGTTAGGAAGTGCGAACATCTTAGCACGCTTCGACATTTTTTTCAATTTTCTGCATTTGCGAGGAACCAATATTAATTGTCTTGTGGGAATTGGAACCACAACTGCGCCGTGCTAGAATGCGGGGACTTCCTAACCACTATTCGCCATGCTGCAGAAGTTTCTGACAGACATTTCACTTCCCGGTTGCGTCATCCAGGCAGGCCCACTGAACAGGGTCGATGCTTGTATAAAAAGCTGGTCTCCTCAGGAGCTCGAGAAGTTCGTGGAGGCAAATCCAAGAAGCAACTTGTTCTTTATGGCGGGGGTTAAAGACTCCCCGGGCATTAGGAACGAGAGGGCCGAGGATGACGATATCAAGCTCAAGAACTATTTCTACTTCGACTTCGATATCCGCAAAGGCTCGCCATATCTTGAAGACGAGGACATTGTCTACTGGGGCGAGAACACGCTCCCTGAGCTCCTCAGCGCAGATGCGGTCTTGGCGAAATGGAGATATATAATTTTCTCCGGGAACGGCATTCATGTTTACTACTTTGGCAAACAAGCCATAGAGATTTCAGACAAAAATGCCTGGAAAGAAGGCCTCCGGGTGCTCATCGAACAGGCGGAGCTGCTTACCGATGAGAAGCTTGATAATTCGTGTGTGAACGTTGCCCGTATCGGACGGCTGCCGGGATCCTTCAACCGAAAGCACAACCCCCCATCGCAAGTTAGGATCCTAAAGTTCCAGGATACGAAAATAAGTCTTTCGGAGATGGTTGCGACGGGGGAGAGACGTATCACTGAGAGGCGTGAGACTGCGGCTCAATCTTCGCCACCCGAAGACAAAGTTCGCAATGATACTTACAATGCTATCCAAAAGCTGCCGATAAGCGAGATTGTCTGCCGGGTAATGGGCTGGGAGCTAATGCCGAATGGCAAGAATTTCCGGGACCCCTCCGGCGGCAAGCACAAGGCCACTTACATAATTCCAGAACGAAATATCGTCATGCACGGCGGCTCTGACCACATCCCGAAGACTGCGAACGGCTTTGCGCCGTTCGAGTTCGTGAAGGCGGTGAAAGGCCTCTCCACCCGAGACACGTTCTTCTGGTTCAAGGACCACTACCCGCAGGTCAGAATCGACAAGAAGCCTGGGGCCGAAAACACCTCGTACGGCATCGAGGAGATCCTGAAGGAACTCCAGTCCTCCCCGCCGAACTGTCTGCACATCAATCCGGAGCTCACCCCGTTCCGGCTTTTGGCTCGCAAGAAAGTCACCCGCATCGGGGCGCTCTTCGGCACCGGCAAATCCAAGTTCGGCTACTTCCTAGCAGACCAGCTGCTTCGCAGTGGCTACCGGGGCATTATCTTCTCGACCGAAGTGGACACCACCGAAGTCCTGGCCCACCTGATCTCGATCCAGCTTGGCTGCAAGTACATGGACATCCTGGAGCAGAAGCGAAGCCCGTCAGAGGCATCGCTGCAAATCTATTCTGGCCTGAAGATTTTCGACGTGCGTCACACCAGCAACTCCCTGCGCCAGATGGAAGACCTGATTGCGAAGGCGAAGACCGACGGGGGCGTGGACTTCATCATGCTGGACTACAGCCAGATGATCGACATGAAGCCCGAGGTTTACAACTGGGCCAGAGAGTACGGCAAGAACCTGCAGTCACTCGCCCAGCGGCATGACGTTGCCATCATCGACGTGTGTCAGCTCGGCAAAGAAGGCTTAACCGACCTGCACGAACAGCAGGGCTATATCCCGTTCGAGGGCGGGGGGCCGCTGAACCAGTCCGCAGACGTGTCGATCCTGATCAGCCGAAACAAGTCTCTTGGCACCTACGACCCGCACTGCATCGTCGATGTTCGCAAGAGCAAGACGCTCCAGCGTCGTGTGAGATTGAACATGATCTACGACTGGAAGCATTCGTCCTTCCGACTTGAGGGGTCTAGCGATGACGCTGCGAACGTGGCGCACGCACTACAAACAGGCAAATAACCTCGAACAAAACATGTATGCCCTCTGTTGACTTAAACAGCAGAGGGCGTATCTTGCTAATGCTTCCTAACCGCTGTCACTAGTGCGACGGAAGCAAAGTGGTGCTCCCGAGCAACGAAGGCGTAGTAGCCTTCACTGCATTGGCAACAGCCATAGCGGTTAGGAAGTTACTGCGGGGGCACCACTTTTTTCGACGTGTTTAAGAGAAAATGAAGAGAGAGAAGAAGAAAGAAAAGTACCAAAAGAAAGAAGAAGAGAGAGAAGCAAAAGAGAAATACTTAAAACCCCTCTTAGGGTTTTAAGTATCTAGTATAAAAACAGTTTAATAACAGTATTAATTTTTCTTTGGTACTTTCTTTTTGACGGGCCCACAACGGCGCAACTCTTGGGACAGAGAGCAGGCGTCATTGCGGGCTCGTTGAAAAAAATAAAGAACTGTGTTACCTTGAGCCTTAACTTCCTAGCCACTATGTCGAACATCAAACCCGAGCTCACAGAGCGTGAGAAGCAAATTCTCTACGCCGTCAGGATGATCCAGTTCCGGTTCCGCTTCTCACCCACGCAAGCGGACCTGGCCGATTTCCTCGGCGGCAAGGACAAGGCCTACGGCATCAAGCTCAAGGCACTCGTGAAGAAAGGCTACCTCGAAGTGACGCCAGACAGAGCTCGCAGGAACAGGCGGCTGTTATTCCCCCGGGGCATCACGTTCCCGTGGAACGACTCTCTGCAATTCCCGACAGACATCTTCCCGACGTTCGAAGAAATTCAGCAGATGGGAATTCAGACGTACGCCAGTCCACCACCGCCACCTCCGCCCCCCACACCAACACCAGATGCTGCCAATTGAAGACGGAGAACTAGCGCACTCACTGGTGCGGATGGGATACAAATACACTGAATACAGAAAAATCGGGACGTTCAACAAGCGTGAAGTTTGGGCATTCATGTTTCATAACAAACCTCGGATCCGTAAATTGCGAGATCTGTGGTTTTCTGATAATATCCGTCTGCCCTGAGAAGGGAGTAACTTCCTAACCCCACACGTTTTATGAAGGTCCAAGATCTTTTCAAGCAGGAAGACGGGACGTATTTGATGAACACTCCCCGCCGCCTGACGATTGCCCATGTCCCGTCTGCTGCGAAGGACGGAAAGTTCGGAGCGAAGTATCCGTTCCGTCTGACCTACAACGGCGAGACGTATTTCTGGGACCTCAACGAGGACCAGAAGAACCGCCTCATGACGAAATACAACTACGACCCTGCGACGAAGCAGAAGACGACCGTCCGCTGGACGGCCAAGGTGGGCGATGAATTGGATGTGCAATTCAAGCGAAACACGAAGGAAGGCGGACGAGATTACTACGATGCAGAGCCAACGCCAGAGACTCTTAGCCGTGCACCCTCGCTCACCCCCGCCGACGTCGAGTCTGCCTTCAGCAATGAGCCTGTCACGCATTACGCCCCCGCTACCGGCCGCAATCTGACTGGATCCGACTTCGGGAAGATCAAGAGCTACTGCGGCTTCCTGAATGCTCTTCTGTCCTCTGGCAACGTCGACTTCAATACCCCCGGAGGGGTAGAGAAGGCAAGAGCTATCGCTCTTACGGAGGCACAGCACGCAGAGACGCTCCTCGGCACGATCTAATTTTCTTCCGCTTGTTTCATCATGCATTTGCGTGAGCTTGAAAATACCGTCGTTCACCTCAAGACCGAGGCAGAGAGAGATGAGTACCTCCGTCTCTGTGAAGAGGGAGGGTGGGTATGGTTCGGGAACGGAGAGCGGCCGACTGAATACAGACCCGCTTGGGAGGTGTATGAAGATCAGCTGTGTATTCGTGCTGGGGACCCGCTCGAGTATACCGGGAGGGAGTGGTACAAAAACATGGGCTACCGCATCCTCACCCTCGCCGAATTCAAGAAAGAGCAGGGGATTGATAAGGACCCCAAACACCGATTTAAGGTGGGGGACTGGGTGGAGATCACCGAATCCTTCAGTGCCCCTGGAGTTGATTACATCTACCCAAGAGGAGCCAGGTGCCAGGTCTTCAGTGTAACCAATATGGGGACGATCCTCCGCCTTGCCCAGCCTGATGGCCTTGTGGCTTGGCAGATCTCTAGCGTTCCTCGGGAAAACTACCGCAAGTGCTCACCCCCCGAAGAGAAGTTTGCAAGGCAGGTGGATGAGTCCAAGCCTTCGGATGATGAGGGCTTCTACACCACCGACACTTGTACCCACTCCATACCCTCACCCGTCTCCTCTAATAAATATTCGTTTACTGTCTCCTGTGCATCAGGATCTTCAATTTCTTCTTCCCCATCCAAACGTATGTCTATCCGTTCTCTGTATCGTAACAGCAGACTCAGTTCCGAAGAGCGTGTCCTCCGTAAGGCCGACATTAAAGACGAAGACGGCCTCACCGAAGAGGGCACGGAACTTCTCTTAGAGCTCCTCGCAGACAAGCACAAGGCCGAGCTCGTTGCCGAGGCTAAGAAGATCATCAAGGCCCGCAAGGACGAAGACGAAGATGACGATGCGTAAGTTTCTAGTGCTTCCCTTAAGAGGGGAGCCAATGAAGCTTATGACCACCCCCGACAAGCAGAAGCTGCAGGTTATCGCTCTTAAATTCTTGGTGACAGGAATGTATCTCGAATGGATTCTTGGTTACCAGAGACAGCCATGACCACCGCACAAAAACTACAGGCGATTATCCGGGCTCAGGTGAAAGGGGGATACGATCTCTATGACGTGTTTGATGACGGCCGTGAAATATTCGTAGAGGAAACACGGTATGTGAAGTCGTATAGCCGCCTCTTCCCCGGAGCGGGCTCATCAGTATACATACTTGAAGGCCTCCTCGATCCCGCTGGGCTGAAGGCGGCGTATGGAGAGGAGAAGAATCGCTACGAGCCCTTCGATCCTGTTAAAGACCCCAGCACGGGCATCATCACAAACGCTCTCCCTGGCGATACGTTCGTCGTGGACCTCGGGGAAGAAGAACATGACTTTCAGCGGGTAATCATCATCAGCGTGGGCTGGCGTGAGGCGGCCCGACGGATTCTCGACGCCTGGCTAGCCACGGAGGGCAACGCTGCCAAGACCATCGACACGGCCTATAGCCTTCTCCCGAAAGAATGACCGACTCAGAAATCTACATGCTGATGGCGATGAGGGCGGGAAGTCATGCCGAGAGGATGTTCTGGACTAACAAGATGATGAAAAAGATCACCTATGACATTCAGAAGGCTCTTTCAGAGTTGCCCAAGAACGTACAAGACAAGTTGTTGAAGCCCTAAACCCCTATCTATCTCCTCCAGCCCCACGATGTTATCTTGCAGAGATGAGATGAGTTCCGTCCTCGCCGTAACGAACGCTGTTGCCTCGAAGCTCGACGCCATTGAGGCGTATCCAGAGCTGGCTTCCATGCCTGTGGATCAACTGGAGATCTGCGCAGATGCGTTCCTCGTGAAGATCATTGAATCCATCACGACAGCCATTGATGACAGGGGAGAGGTCTTCATCATCAATAACGATCCGACAGGCCTTGCTGGGTTTCTTTTCGAAGAGGGAATCCCGGTGCCCTTACCTGCTCTCGTCGCCATCGCTCAAGACATCGTGGAGCAGTTGCAGATGAAGGTTCTTGTGACTGCCTACCTCCCGGGAGGACAGAGGCTCTACTACGCCAAGATGGACGTGAGTCTCCTCTGAGTTACGAAACAAATGAAGAGTTCTGTCATTTGATCATTCGTAACTTATCTGGCATTATTCCGTCCACTTCCTAACCACTATTATGCAGTGTGAAGTGGATGAACTTGAATTAGACACAGACATGGAAACAGAAGAAGAGGGCTTCGCCGAAGGCGACCTCTCCCGCTTGGTCTCGCTCGAACACTCTTTCCGTGAGAGCGACATCGAGGCGGAAGGGGATCAACGACTCTTCGCCCCGGAATGGGACCGAGGAGTGAGGGATAGTGCCGGACGGATGCTGATTCGCATCTGAGGGCACAATAAAAGCCCCACCGTGAGGAGGGGCTTTTTACTTACTTCATGATTTCTACTTTCAGAGGACAGCCGTCTTTCGTAGCACCGCCAGGGCAGGCGTACTTCTTATCTGCGAGGACGGCGAGGCCGTCCATGCCAAGTCCTGCCCAGAGGTCAATACGCTTCTCTTTGATGGCCCCGCCCCTGTCGTGGCACTCCACGATGCCGTACATCTCAATCTTGAGCTTGGTGCCATGCGGGATTGAAGGGGGGCATGCTGCCAACGTGAGCGGTGCGTAATTGCGGACATCGCTTCCATCAGCTGTGTGATAGCAGTCGCCTGCGGTCCCATCTTTATTAAGCCCACAGTTCATCCGTACATCCTCTAAGTAGGTCTTGCCCATGTAGTAGCGAGGTTGGCCTACGATCGGGGAATAGTAGCGGGTGATCCTCCAGACATCGTCTGGGAGAGGGGCTGCCTTGTGTAGCGGCGGCTCTGGCTTCGGCTGGGGATACTTCGCCCCAAGCCAGTCAGAGAGTTTCTTTCCCGGGCACGCAGTTGCGCTGGCTTCTCTGTGGGGGATGACGTGCGTAACGGAGGGGTACTGCGCCTTAATGAAGGCGATGAGGTTCTGAAGCGCCGTGAGCTGCTCAGGGGGCGGGAGGTGATTGGTGAAGTCGCCTTCAAGGACGATAGCGAGGGACTCGTTATTGATGTCCTTTTCATCTCCCAGACATTGCTCCATCCCCAGGCCACAGCGGGTGTGGATGCTGCGCTCCTGGGGGCAACGGTTCTGATCAATCTTTCCTTTACTGTTGATAGAGAAGTGATAGGCGATATGGGAGCCTGTGCACCCCTCGGCGTAACCACGCCCAAGGTGAGCTCCTTCTATGACTGCTCGCTGGTCCTCCCTCTCTACCGCCGTGTGGTGCACGACGATTGTTGTCAGGGGTTTGATCAGGCCCCGAAGACTAAAAAATACGCCCCGGGGTCCTGACACACGAAGTCGGGAGACTTCCCGAATTCAGACATGAACCAGTTCTGGGAGTCTTTCAGCTTCTCGCACTCGCTCTTGTCTCCTTCGTAGCAGTCGAGCGTGCGATTTGCGATAGTGATGCAGCTGCCACGAACAGATTCGATGTAGCGCTGCTTAGCCGCCTCCAGTTCGCTTGTGGCGAATGTGCGGCCTCCGATGATGATGAAGAGAGCGAAAACAAACAACACCGCAAAGAGCGGCGCAATCTTTTTTAGCATTGGTGTGGGTAGGAAGAATTACACTGCGGCCTAATGGCCGAGCAAAGGGTAGGGCATTCCTTATTCAGGCTTTATCTCCTCCTCAACCGTAAAGCCGAGGGCTTGGAGAGCCTTTATATCGTTTAACGTAATCGAAGGGGAGCCCGTGAGAAATGAGATGGGCTCCCGGTGTGCGGTGGTGATGTACATGCGGATCTTTCCGTAGACGTTTCTCTTCTGATACTTGATGGTTGTTCCGAGCATGAGAGAGGTGGATGGGCGGGTATTATACCAGCATCATCCCGAAGTCCCGGCTCTCGAATCTGCGCTTTCTGACTTCGTCCATCTTCTTAGAAATGCGTTTGGCGACTTCGAAGTGGATGCCCATGCGGGCGAGCTCGACTAAGTACTGGCGGGCTTCTTTCTCCGTAGCCTGGACCGTCATGGACTCAATGGCGTGATAGGAGGCAGCACCGAGATCGGGGATGTGCTGATAGATCTTACAAGTTTCTGGGATATCGGTTGGGACCTCCGGGAAGACGACAACGATACCGCCCTGATGCACACCCTTCTTCCATTTACGGATGAGGGCTTTGACGGGGGGCTTGCGAATGACGTCCTCCTCGGGGGCGGGGAGTCTAATCTTGCGTCGGGGCATGCGGTGAAGTGGGAAAGTTCTGTGATACCGTACCATTGTATTTCGTAAATGATAATTGACGTGTCTCTCAAAGAGTGGAATTACCACAGATGTGGATCTGTCCACGCTTTACCTGCTCCGTCCAAACCTGCTTATGCTGAGGAGTCGTAGCATGCGCCTCAATGTAGGCGGAATAAGAGAGGCCAGAGGCTGTCGTGCCCTGGCAGAAGGTGAGGGGGACCAGATGACCAAAGACGAGGATTCCAGCGGTGAGGAGGGTAACCATAATGATAAGGGGGAGTGGGGAATTAGAAGATGAATGAAAAGAGAGACGAGACCGCAAGGGCGCAGAGCCCCATGAAGAGGGCAGGGCCAAAGGGGATGAATGGGGTTGGGGGTGTGACGAGTCGAGAGCGGCCTAGAAGCTCACGCCGAGACATAGAGAGCGTCATAGGCGGCATGGGATCCGGGACATCGTTTAAGAAGTCTTGGACAGTGCGATTGTTATTCATGGTGATTAAAGGGGAAGTGAGATTCAGCGAGAGCAATCACGTATCGGATATCCTCTGCAATGCTCACCCAATTGAAATGAACCGCAGCTGACGGACTCTCAATGGCGTCCTCGGCATCTTTGAGAGACATCTTCAGGCGCTGGAGGAGGATGGGAGCGGCGGCCATCAATTGCGCATCACTTCTGAGCTGGCAGATGGCAATGATGGGCTTCTCGTGCGTGAGGAAGGAGACAGGCTTATTCGGGGCCACGATGGCGTAGTTCAGGCCGTCCTCGTCTACGTGCCAGAGGCCGGGGGTAATGGGTTGGGGCATAAGCTGATGGGAGTAGCCCGTTCCGGTGGGAAGGGGCATAGAAGTTGGGAGTTGGGAGGAGCGACGAACATCGCCCAAAGAGTCCACGTCATTCGACATAGAGGGGGGATAAAGGAGGAGTGCGCAAATGCGGATTCGTTATTTCTTCTGCTTCTCGTAGACAAAGAGAATGTGCATCTGGTCGAAGATGTTTTTGAGGGCCTTTGCAGAGCTCTCGCCATGATCAAGCGTCAATGAGGTGGTGACAGTGAAGACCACGCAGGGCTCAGATCTGTGTGTTTTTCGGCCGATCTTGTAGCTACCACGGTCCAGGGAATAGGTGACGTGACCGTAGAGAGACGAGAGGTAGTCCAGGGCACGAGAGGTGCGTGCATCAAGATCGTCTAATTTGCGGCCGTGTTTGTCAGTCTTCACGTTCACGTAAAACTTAAAGGTGAACATACGAAAGAGGGAAAGGGAGGACGGAGATAAATGTTTGTATGAGTGAGGGGGCTTATTGCATCTTGAGCCAGGCTTCTTTGATGATCTTGTCTTCAGAGATGTCATGACCTGACTCCATCCTGCCCCACCAGGAGCCTAGGTCAGAGATGAGAACAGGTTGCCCGAGGGCTTCGAGGGTTTCGAGGAGCTTTGAGCTCACCACGATCCATTCAGTAATGTCTTGCTCGTCTTCGCCGCCATCTGGAGTTTCAACGTAGAGATTGCGGATATCATCGTGCGTTATGACCACGCTTTCGAGAAGGAGTAACACAAGGCTTGTCTGGTTCTGGTGTGCATGAATCTGAACGAATGCCTTCAGCTCTTCAGCGGTGGGAGGTCTCGTTTGCATTGTCATAGTCTAGGACGGGGAGGGGATTTACAGAAGATCAATGAACGGAGAGGCGAGCGGAGAGGGGCTCAAGTCGATAGGCCCGAGAGCCCCTGCGAGTACAAGCGCAATCAGCGCAGAACCATACAGAACGATAAAGAGACGAGACGTGAAGCACGTCATATAGAGAGGGGGTAGGAAGTTCGCCCGGATGGGCGTTCTTCCGAGGTCCGAAGGACCAAGGAAGTTACTCGTCCCACACAGGAATGTGGAACGGCAAAAAGAGGGAAGCGAAAGCGGCACCGAGTGGTGCAGCTTATTCTTCCCTCAGTGGCGACAAGAGCGAGGCAATGAGGACGATAGTCGTTCCTATCTCATGTGCTACGCTTGGCACGTAGCGCTCTCTAGTCCGATTGAGGTGTGCAGGTTGAGTCTTACGGTGTGACCTGCTTGGCGGTGATGACAACCAGAACGGTTAGGAAGTATCTTTAGTATATACCTCCTCCCTTGAGTGTCAAGGACAAAATATCAATAATATGGTATAATAGCTAAGTATAAAGAGAGGGGGATTGCAGGCTTTAGGCAAGTGTGGTACATAGGAGGAGAAATTTCACACACACGCACATTATGACGCCAGCTGGAGACGAGCATAAGTGGCCTGAGGTGGTGCCAGCGGGGAGTAAGAAGGGGACCCCGCCGCATACGCCACCCTACTACTACGGCGGCCACGCTCCTTTGGCGAAGGGGGCACGTATAGCTGATTTGGAGGCGAAATTGGGGAATGCGGCGCTCAAGCGTGAAATTGGAGCAGGAGTGCTCGATTACTGGCTTGGGATCTTGAAGAGAGATGTGAAAGACGACGTGAAGCACTCAGATCAAATGAAGGCATCAGAGAACTTGGCGAAGTTCGCAGAGCTCATAGGCAGCGACGCACAGAAGACCACCATAAACCTCTTAAGAGTCGATCCGGCTCATCTTCCAGAGGAAGAACTGCGACGCATGCTAGAGGCAGAGGAGAAGCAGAAGGCGAAGGAGAATGCAGTAGACGTGTGAGTACAACACACTTGTGTGTGAATGTACTTTCACTAATCTATATTATGTAAACAAATTGGCGAAAAGGCCCACAGTTGCGCAGCAGCAAGCCATGTTTGCAGTCCGGAATTGCACTTGTCTGTTTGTGTTTTGCCACCCCCGGTGTTTAATTGGAGCCACCCCCCTCACACAGCCAGAAATAAAAAATTAGAAATAGAGAGTCACTATTGCCTGCAGGACCACAGCGATCCCCACGAGCCCCGCTATGCGATTTGCTTGGGCTGTGGACGCTCTTCCTCTCTCCTCGCTCTCTAGAAGCGCACGACGATGCATCGCCGCTGTAACGACCGCAGAGGCCATCTCGAGGTGCGCTAGCTTTGTCGTGCCAGGTTGCGGCACCCACCCCTCTACCATCGCTATCTCCTCAGGCGTGAGGTACGCCTTCGCTTCTTCCATGAGCTTCCCGTTATTCAGCATGTTTCAAAAGTACCCCTCCCCCGGCAGGCAGGAAAGGGGTCCCATGTTTCTATAATAAATTATTTCTTCAGGAAGGGGAGGTAGTCCACCTCTTCCTTCTCTCCCATGAGCGCCTTCCACTCCTCAAGAGAGTAGCTTTTTACGAGTGTTTTTATGAAAGCCGAGGCTGGCGGGCTCGGGTACGTGTTCACAGCGTCGTCCCTGTAAACCGGAGCCCCAAACTTCATGCGCTGCCAGAACGGCTCCCGCCTGGGGGCGAGCACAAGTTCTCCATTCCCGTCTGCTCCCGTAGCATCCCGGGAATAATCCCAGACTGTAAGCCCCTTCTCAGGCGTGGCTTCACTGACGCCTATTATGCTGCAGAAATCACCTAATTTGGTCTCTTCGCTGGCCGTGGTCTCCTTCTTCTCTGCCGGGGGGCAATAGACCCCCCAGTCGAGATCGACACCTCCTGAGGAAATCCTCTTTGGCTCTTCTACGCCTGGCCACGAGAGCCCCTCCTTGAGACAGACAGCCTTGAGGAACTCAGCTCTCATGAGGAGGCGGTCTGCTTCGGTGTCGTTCTTGTAATCTTTGGTGGAGTAGCCAGTGAGTTTTTCGGAGAGCCAGATCTTCGCCGTCTTCTCCGTTGCCATCAGCGGTCCGCTGATCTCATTCTCTCTCACGAGGCGATAACCTCCGGAGTAGTCGATGTCGATCTTCACTGGCCCGATAAGCTCTCGCAGCTTCTCCCGCTCAAAGTCTGCGTATCTCTGCCAGGTGTTATCGTGATTCACGTAGATATCCGGGCGACCAAACGGCCGCCTTGTGTGCGCTTCTCGAACATCGAGATATTGGATGTCCCCAATCGGATATATCTTTGACTCGAGACAGATATACGGCTCACAGATCATGAAGAACGGGGGAAGAAATATCGAAGAAGCTTCTTGAGTAAGCACTTCCAGGCAGGGGCACTGAGAAGCGTCCAATGGTGTGCGCCCTTCCTCCACTTGCCGCAGAGCTTGTACCCCCTGAATTTCCACCTGACCCACAGAAGCCTGAAGGCCCTCCTCACCGTGACAATTTCTGGAGCGTACTCTTCAACACCATTCTGAAAGGGGGCGCAGTGGTCACACGCATAGAGATGAGTTTCGGTGACAAACCATCGGGCTCTTCCAAACTCCCCGTAACACGTATCACAGGGCGTCTTAACCGACGGATGAAGGCCAAGACAGGGCATTAGGCAAAAGGGTTCTCTGCCTCAACCACAAGGAGAGTGATACAGAGACGGAGGAGATCGATGGCGATGGGGTGTGCAGCCTTCGCCTCTTCGTTTAAGAGGATCTCTTCACATCGCTTCTGGATGCGTTCCAGATCGCCCTCAGAGATCGCTTCGATCACCTGCGGGTACTTCTCGAGCACGTCCATGTGGACACGGGCATAGACCTTCTGCTTAACGCCGATGAGCTTACGCTTCGCCATCTTTGGGTGGGGGAAGAGGTTTCTTGTTTCTGCCCTCTCGGAGGCGTTCACGAAGCTCGAAGTTCATGTAGGTGGGCGTCGTGAGTCTCTTAAGGTTTGAGTAAAAGCCCTCTTCCGTGAGGGAGACCTTTCTCTCAAGATACTTCTTGAAGTCTCTTTCGCAGCGGTGAAGGATCAGGAAGTGCGTATCACCTCCGCATTCCCGGCACTGCAAATACTTGCCGGCTTGGGCAGCGATGACGGGGTATTTCTTTCCGTAGGCTTTGGTCAAACGAGTCCGCAATTGCTTCTCACTCAAAGACATCTTTTCTGGCATCAGCCGTGGTTAGGAAGTTGCGCATATCCTAGCACAATATTCGTGTTTCCTCAATTGTTGGAGAGGTGTGAATGTGGTAGAGTGCGTGGTGCTTCCTAACCCTTTGGTATGTACCCCACCCGTAACAGAAAGTGCAGTTCACACACGCCGAAGCCCAACGGCATTTGGACGACCCCGTCCGGAAAGCAGTACGCAGTCTGTAGCTGGTGCGGCTTTCAGTACCAGATCGGAGCGGAGTCAGAACGAGGGGGAAGACAGTACCCCGATGCAGCTGATGACTTCGTGTTTTGAACTCTCCTGAGTAACTTTTGTGTTCGTCTCTTTGAACGTACTTTAACCTCCTGCTTCAATGGAGATTGGCGCAATTGTGTGCTCGTTTAAAAGAAAAGTAACAAAAGAAAAGCGTTAGCCATGACTATCATGTCTAACGCCTGTATTTAACTGTTTTAAGTACTCTAGAGAACAGGAGGAGATTCGAAAGAGCTAGGGGCTCTTTCTCTCTCCTCTCTCTGGACTTCTTTCTTTGGTTCTTTCTTTCTTCCCTCTCTCTCGTCTCTCTTTCTCACCTAGCACTTCCCCGGGATTCTCTAGTAACAATCATAGCAAAGAATTTAGAAGTGCGCAAGTGACCAGTCATTGAATTGTTTTTTGATGTGTGCTACGTTTCGAAATTGATGCCAAGGAACATTGCAGGAAGGCACCCACAGAGAAGTGAGATTGCAGAGGCGAGAGGCAGCAGGAATCCTTCCCAACTTTCAGTATGGTATTCGAACACACGTGGGCGAAAGCCCGTCATAAGGCCGTGCGCTGGGCCCACGTCCTAAGCATTATCTCCCTGGTCCTCTACATCACCATCCGGTCACAGTTCACGCCGCTATCGTCTTAAAGTAAACAGCCAATACCCACACAAGAGAAACTCCCAACGCCTGACGAGATCCGCTCGATCTTAGCCAGGAGAGAGCTCGCAAGACGTCACCTGCGGGATTTCACCACGTTCACCTTCCCGGGCTATCAGAATGCCCGGCACCAGGATCTCTTGAATGAGAAATTGGAACAGGTAGAGAGATATGTAGCAACGGAGGGCAAGGAGGGGATTGGGAGGCTGATCGTCACGCTCCCGCCGAGACATGGGAAGAGTGAGAAAGTCTCCATCCGCTTCCCGGCGTGGTTCCTCGGGCGTAACCCGGACAAAAAAGTTGTTCAGGTTTCGTACGGAGCAGAACTCGCAGAAGACTTCTCGAGGCAGGTGAGAAGTGTCATCGAGGGGCCCGAGTTCCAAGTGATCTTCGGCAAGACCTCTCTCCGTGCTTTGACGGAGGACGGAGCCGCAGTTTCTGTCGACCCAGAGCGAAGAAAGCTCCAGAGCTGGGACATCGGAGGGAGGAGAGGGGGGTTGACAGCTGTTGGTGTCGGAGGAGCACTCACGGGTAGGGGAGCCGACCTCCTGATCATCGATGACCCCATCAAAAACAGCGAAGAAGCCGACTCGGAGGTGATGCGGGACAAGGTCTGGGACTTCTACACCTCCGTGGCCTACACACGATTACACAAAGGCGCAGCGGTCATTGTGATGTGCACCCGCTGGCATGAAGACGATCTCGTCGGCCGTATCCTCGAGCAGAACCCGGGTAACTGGACGGTCATCAACCTCCCGGCCTTCGCTGAAGACAATGACCCCTTAAAGCGCCCCGTGGGGGAGCCGCTCTGGCCGGAGAGATTCGATGCTGTTGCCTTGAACGACACGAAGTCGGTCTTAACCCCAAGGCAGTGGAACGCTCTCTATCAGCAGCGTCCCACCTCTGCCGAAGGGGATGTCTTTCAGGAGGGTTGGTTCAGATATGGCAGGCTCCCGCACCCAGACGAGATTACGAGGGGGATCCAGATCTGGGACACGGCCTTAACCGAGAAGGAGGAGAGTGACTACTCGGCGTGCGTGACAGCCTACGTCACCAAAGACGGCCTCTTCATTGCAGACGTCTATCGTGCTCACCTGAACTTCCCTGACTTGAAGCAGAAGATGTACAACCTGCACGAGCACTGGAGCAATCACTTCCCGATCTCCCGGGTGATGATTGAGGACAGGGTATCCGGGACATCCGTTTTGCAGGCGCTTCGGAAAGAGAGCGCCCTGCCCGTGATGCCGCTAGACCCGCTCACAGAGATTGGAAAGTCGAAGCTGCAGAGGGCCCAGGCTGCGTCAGGGTACGTCCAGGCCGGCAGAGTGATCCTCCGGGAGGGAGCGCCCTACCTGGGGGATTTCATGCACGAGATCCTGTCGTTCCCACGAGGGAAGCACGATGATATGTGCCTAGTTCCTGGAACGATGGTAGAAACTTCCAAGGGGCCAAAGACTATCGAGGATATTCTGCCTGGCGAGTTGGTATCGACCCGGAGGGGCCTGAGAAGGGTTGTCGCCGCAGGAATGACGAATCCCTCTGCACACGTAATCACAGCAAGTCTTTCGGATGGAACCTCCCTTACAGGGACCCCCAACCACCCTGTTTGGGTAGAGGGAGCGGGATTTACCCGTCTTGATTCACTCGTTTATGGAGATATAATGTTCACATGCAAAAACAAAAAATTGAAATCTTCGAACTGGATGGGATGCGCTTCCGCCGCTACCCGGACAGTCCTCGTCTCAATCACCGGAGGTATTTCCAGATTCACAAAGAGAATAAAGGGCCTGTTCTCTACCTACATCGATACATTTGGGAAAAAGAAAATGGACCGATCCCCAAGGGTTATCACATCCACCATTCAGATGAAAACCCCCTCAACAATGATCTCTCAAATCTGGAGTGCATTACATCTGCCGAGCACCGGAGGCGCCACCGGGGAACGTCAGAAAGAATGCTCCGACACTTGGAATCCATCAGGCCTGCAGCAGGCCTCTGGCACCGAACAGAAGCAGGAAAAAGGTGGCACAGGGAACATGGCCGACAGTGCTGGGAGGGAAGAAAGGGGGCTAGGGCCAAGTGCTCCGTATGCAAAGAAGAATTCACTGCCTTCTTTCCCCGGGCAAAATTTTGCTCCCGAGCCTGCTGCGCAAAAGACCGTAGACAAAGCGGTAAAGATGACGAAGTCCGTACTTGCGAGCATTGCAAGAAGACTTTCGCCAGAAGCCGCTTCAGAAAGACAAGATACTGCTCCCGTGTTTGTGGTGGGCTTGCGAGAAGAGGAAAGAAGATCTCCCGTTTACTCCCTAGCGGTTGAGGGGGCGCCCGAGTACTTTGCCAATGGTGTGTTAACTCACAACTGTGACGCCCTGGTCTACGCCATCCTGCAGACCCAAGGCGGCGGCAAGTCCAAGAAGAGAGCGGCGTCACTGCGGGATCGTTATGGATTTTTGGGACGTCCGGCAGACAGACATTCGAAGATCCTGGGAGCCGGCTGGGGCCTCTAAAATCATAGTGCCAAACCATAGACGACAGAATCGTCATCTGTTACGTTCAGAAATTGGCGTTAGGCCCGTCCAGGCCTTTGCCTCTCACTGAGGGTGGGAAGAACACAAACACAAACAACAACACCTGTATGCCCAAGGCTGCTGCCCTGAACCCCGAAAACAAAGTCACGTATACTGACAAGAACAAGGTTCCGAATTTAGAAGAGAAGCAGAACGAGGTTCCGAAGGTCTGGCAGCCTACAGACGAGGAGCGCTCCATCGTGGAGCGCCTCCTTCGTCGACACCAAGATCTTGTGGTTGCCCAGCAGCACTACCACCAGGAATGGGATGACGCCATCACTATCCTCGAGGCGGAGATCCCCGAGGACCCGACCAACACCAAGGAGCGTTTCCGTATTCCGTGGTCCCACACGATCATTGATACGGCTGTAGCCGAAGAGCTCGATGCCTTCCCGGATATCGCTGTCGATACCCAGGAAGCCACCGACAAACAGAAGCTGCCGCTGATCGATGCGGCCAAGAAGTACGCCCTCTCCCGCACGAATTGGGACAAGGTGAAGCAGCAGGCGCTGCGACTCAGGAGAGTCTACGGCCACGTCCCCGTGCGCATCTACTTCTGCCGGGAGACTCGCATCATCAAGCAGCGCAAGCCCGTGAAGGGGGATGATGGGATCACGATTAAGACGGAGGAAGTGATCGACTACCCCTGGGACGACATCAAGATCGAGATTATCGATAACCCGAAGAGGTTTTTAATCGATGATGCGGCGAAAGACATCGACGAAGCGGAAGACTGCATGCTGGAGACGGAGATGAGCTGGGCTCAGTTCAAGCAGATGGTCCAGCACGACAAGCGATACCAGAATATCGAGTACGTGCAGCCTGGCTGCGCTTACCGCCTGGATGACAAGCACATGCTGACGTCCCCGCTCTCGCTCATCCCCGATGAGACGAAGCGAGTGGTGGTTCTCGAGTACTGGAATAAGTACCGAGACGAATACGTTGTAATGGCGAACAACGTCTTGATCCGCCCGACCTGCCTCTTAGACGACCACAAGGAACTGCCTTTCGCCGTGCTCCACATGCACCGGCGTCCTCACACGTTCTACAGCAAGGGGATCCCCAAGCTCATCGAATCGCTTGAGGCCGCCTACAACGCCATCATGCAGGCGGAGGTGCGGGCCACGAAACTCGCCTTCCCGATCCTTGCGACCTCCGACGACTCGGTCGTCGACCCCAGATCCATCGCTTCCTATCCGGGCGTCGTTTTAGACGGGGCCAAAGACAACATCGAACTGATGCAGCTGGGCTCCGTGCCCGGCGAGAGCTACAAGTTGAAAGACAAGATCGAGGAGCTTCTGATCTGGGTGACGGGCATCAACTACCAGCAGCTCTTCGGTGAGCAGTCGGAACGGGTGGGCATCGAGGCCCTGAAGAAAGAGGGAATGCTCGCAAGAGTGAACGCCAACCTCCGAGAGAATGAGGCGAACTTCATCGTGCGTCTCGGCAACCTCTTGATCCAAGACATCATGCAGTACTTCCCGGCCCCCAAGATAAGGAGGCTGATGGCTGAGGAAGACATCTCGGACCTTGAGGAAGATGAGATTGTCCGTGACAAAGACAAGAATCCGATTGCGAAGCTCGAAAAGAGGAAGATCCCGATGGACGGCATGAAGATCATCGAAGAGGAGGACAAGAGCAAAAAGTCTTTCTCCCTGCGACTGGACCCCTCGGGCAACAGCTACATCCTCGCCCGCCCGGAGTACATCCGCACGAAATCGAGACTGGATGTCCGTGCCGTGCGCCCGAGCGCCATGGGATCCTCGAAGGAGGCCAAGAAGCTGACGCTCAGCGAATTGCTGAACACCGCCATCACCGTGAACGGCTCCTCTCTCCAGGTGAATCCGGAGACGGGGGTTGCTAGCGGGAAGCTGGTCTGGGACCTGGAAGCCCTCTCGAAGGAGCTGGCCGAGGTCAATGATTTGCCCGTGAAGAAGGTCATCGTGAGCGAGCAGAGAGACGAGGGGAGGTCCGCCACGAGTGCCATGGAAGAGCTGAAAAAGAAGTTCCAACAGACGTTTAAGTCACCTGAGCCCCAGGCCATGCCCCAAGAAGAGGGGATGCCGCAGGGTCCAGCACAGCCGCCTATGAGTGGAACTGACCAGCTTTCCATGCTTAACCAACTTCAGTGATGCAAAAGTTCATCGAGTGGATTAGAGGACTCTTCGGTCCCGCAAAGCAGGGCGCCGTTGTGGACCCCGTGTTCACGACTGCCGGCTTCAAGGAACCCAAGCTCGATGAAATGAAGGCGATCTGCCACCTGATCTCCCAGCCGGAGTTCCGTCTGCTAGAGAAGTACCTTCTGTGGAAGGCGGATCGCAAGCGAGACAAGGCCCACGGCTTTACGATCGTGGGGAAGACGACGGAGGCTACGGTGTGCGCCGGAGGTGTCGAAATGGTGTCGGAAATCACGCATGACTTCGCCTCCATGTGGAAGCAGGTCAAAGACGCAGATGCGCAGCCGACCATCCCCGCCAAGATATGAAGCCGATCTTCCACAAGAACTTCAAGCTCTGGAAGCCGAATACGCACTACGCCTGCCGCAAGTGCAAGATCCCGTATCCAGTGAGAGGGGACACGTATCTGTACACGAAAGTCTCGACTCCCGCCGTCGATGGAACCCAGGCGTACCGGGTGTACTGGATGGGGCATTGCGGGCACATGCGGATGCGTGGATACACGAAGCCCGTGGACTTCAATAAGAACCTCGGCACTCCGGAGACCCTGGAATCACTCAAGACTTTTGAGGAAGAGGAACAGGAAGAGCAAGCGCTCTTCCAAGAGTTGCAACAGCATGCGATGAACAAAAGCCAGAACAGGCGTCGTATCTATTGACCCAATTTTGAATTCTTGTTATATCCGAAAATAGTTCTTTTACTTCACTGAACGTCATTCTGATGGTTGCATCAGCCTCTCGAGTCGCCCCAACGTGGGCTGGAGAGGCGCATAGAGCCATCAGGAAATGATGTCTCAGCCTACACACAAACAATCTTATGACCGCACAAAATGCGTCTGTGAACCCTGCCGATTCAGCGGGGCAGCCACAGACACTCACTCCGAGTGGAAACGGGGGACAGGTTCAGACTCAGGACTTTACGCAGGTGGGAGCACTCAATGCCCCAGTAGCGAAAGCCTCTGTTGCCGTACCTGTGACTCAGGGCCATGTTCAGCCGGCCCCAGTCGTGCAGCCACAGACAAAAGACGACCGACACGCAGCACAGAAGATCGGAGATCTCAGCGAGAAGCGGCTCAAGTACGCCCGGATCGCTGTCGAGTCCGATCAGGACAATATCTACAAAATAGCCGAGGAGGAACCGGAAGTCGCAGAGAAGCTTCTCAAGGAATTCGACTATGGAGTCGAGACTTTGGAAGAGCTTCTGCAACGAAAGGAGAATCCCGATGCGAAGCCCGAGGACATCAAGAAAGAAGTCCAGAAGGACAAGCGTTTCCAGGCGATTGAGAAGAAGCTGCTCGATTCGGAAGTCGAAAGATTGCGAAGTGTGCACCCGGACCTTACGGGTGAACTGGAGGAAGCGTTCCGAGAGGTATACAGCGACCCGCACTATTCCGACGAGAAGAAATTCCCGCTCGAGAAGAAGTACGAACTCGCCAGGGTACTCTCCGGGAAAACATCCCAGACCACGACCGCCAATGACATGGCGCTCGACATGCTGAATGTAGCAGAGGGTTCTATCTCTGCTCCGAGAGCCACGACGGTAACTGAAAAGAGACCGCTCCTGTCTGCGGAACTCGCAAAGCGCATAAGAGAGTCAGGCGTCGATCCTGCGAAGGCCGAGCAATACCTCGACCCGAACATCGATCAGATCCTGAGCGAAACTCTTCGCTTCGCAAGATAGAAAGCTACACGGCCCCGTCATCACGGGATTACCCGTTTGTACCTTTCATTTTTAAACACACATTATGCCTACCATTACTGGTTTCCATTATCACGATGGAGAACTCATCCAGGAGCCCATCTTGATCAAGGCGTCCACGGCTGTGAAGCCGGGCTGCCCGCTCAAGCGCACCGCCACGGCTCAGACCTGGGAGCCTGCCACGACGAACGAAGCCGTTGGCTACGTCCTCTCCGACAAGGAGAAGGTGTCCACGGACTCCGACTACGCTTCGAACACGTACCGCATGGCCACGAAGGTCTTGCCGAGCACGCAGTTCCGCTGCGGCGCCGGTTCCGGCACGTTCGCCTCGACGGATGTTCAGTGCGACCTCACCTCTGTGTCCTCGGGCCAGGTGAACGCTGCTGCTGACACCGCTTCGAATAACGATCTCTACATCGACAAGATCCTGTCCACGGCGTCCGCCGTCGTTCGCTTCATGATCCGTGTTGGAGAGTGATCTGACTGATCCTTTCGAACTTTTTTACACACAAACCTAACAACGAAATATGCCTACTCAACTTCTTAACCCGTACAACCTGGGTCAGCTCAATGACCTGGTGAAGATCGGGATTGTGAACTGGCACGAGGGAGCCTCGATGTCCATTCCCAAGACGCTCGCTGTCCGCTCTCTCTTCTACGAGAAGTCGGCTCCTGAGCTGTCTGAGGCTCACGCTGGTTTCAACGAGTCTGGTTTCTCGCACGTCACGGGTGACAACGAGGACTACGCTCTCGTGTCCGACACGGAAGGCGACACCATCACGCTCACGCAGGTGAAGCGCACCGCCCGCCGGAAGATCACGGAAGACCTGATTGAATTCAACAAGTACGCCCAGATCGGTGCCCTGCTTCGCAAGACCGGCACGAAGCTCTGGCGTGGTTACGCACTCGACCTGACCCACAAGTTCACCTTCGCTTTCGACACGTCCTACACGGATCGTGACGGACGCACGGTGTCCACGGTCGGCGGCGACGCTGCGGCCATGTGTGCCGATACGCACACCCTCAACAACGGTGACACGTACGACAACAAGCTCGTCGCCCGTCTGTCCGAGTCGTCCCTCGAGGACGCTGAGGACCTCGGCGCTGCGATGGTGGACCAGAACGGCGAACTCGTCGCTCCGGAATTCACGGCCCTCGTCACGGGTCAGCACGCAGGCACTCGCCACCAGGCGATGCGCCTGTCGAAGCAGAACCTTCAGGTTGGCTCCGATCTCAACGACATCAACCCGTACCAGGGTGTGTACCGCCACGTCATGCTGCCCTACTTGGACACCACGGCTGCCGGCGCCAAGAACACGGCGAAGTCCCGCTACTGGTTCATTGTCGACGAGAACCTTGCTAAGGCTGACGGTCAGCTGATCTCCTCGATCCGCACGATGCCGGACCCGGAGGCTCCGACGGTCGATCCGAACAACAACTCCATCCAGTTCAAGGCCAAGATGCGTTACGACATCGGCCACCTGGACGGTCACTTCGTGGTCGGCTCCGCCGCCGTTTGATCTTGAAACCTGGAGAAGGGGGCTTCGGCCCCCTTCGACTAACTTCATCCACTCCAACAAACATACATGCCTATCAATCCTTATAATCTCACTCCGACCACGCTGAAGGGACAACTCCCGGAGGCTGTCGGAGACGTCGTCTTCGTGAGCTCGGCAACGGGTAACGTCTCAGGCGACGGTTCGTCTCTCCGCCCGTTCTCCACGATTGAGGCCGCCTTCAACAAGTCGGGTCTCTCCGCTGGCGACGTGATCGTGGTCCTCCCGGGCCACACGGAGACCATCTCTGCTGCTGCCGGCATCGTTGCCGACGTTGCAGGAGTGACGGTCATCGGTATGGGCAACGGCTCCAACCGTCCGACCATCACCCTCGATACGGCCACCACGGCTGATATCGACATTGATGCTGCGAACATCACCATCAAGAACCTGCGCTTCGTGTCCAACATCGATAGCCTCGCTGTCGTCTTGGACGTGAACGCCGGCAACTTCGTCTGCGAGGACTGCGAATTCGTTTCTTCCTCGACGAAGGAAATCGTGAACTTCGTGAACCTGGCGACCACGATCGACGGCTTCACGTTCCGTCGCTGCAAGTTCATCCAGCCCACCGATCCGGCGGGTACGGATGGTGCTGCGGCAACGGGATGCTTCTATCTCGTGGATAGCGAAGACCTCTTCATCGAGGACTGCTACTTCTACGGAAACTTTGAGTCCGCCATCGTCCATAACAAGACGACGGCTGCCAAAAACGTCTGGCTCCGCAACTGCTACGGCACCCAGCTCCTCTCTGGAGCCGAGGTGTTCATCCAGGTTGCAGCCATGGAAGGAGGTGCGCAGAACTGCTTCTTCATCATCCCCGGTGCGGATGATGTCACGGAGGCGAAGACGTGGGGAACCATGTCCGACAAGTTCTTCATCGACGTCAACTCGTCCATCGGTAACGACGGTGCGGGTGGTCAACTCGGCGTCGCAGGTGCGACGGCCGCTTCCTGATCCTCTCGGGGATTTCCCATCCTCTCTTCGGAGAGGAGGGAGAAGTCCCCCTGCCTCAAATCGCTTATTCATTCCTAACCATATTCTATGTCTAAGCTGACCTACGACAGGGTACAGCAATTGGAGAAGATGGGCCGTCCGCCCATCGAGCTCCCCGCTGAAATTTTCTTCGGAGGCAACGAGAAGTTGCAGAAGACTCCGGGCCGTCATCACCTCCCGCAGTATCGAGAGACGGGAACCTACAACCATCCCAACCTCGTGGCGCATCGAAAAAGGGTCGCTGGAGATCGGGTGCAGCGTTTGGCGAACAGCAAGATGTCCGACGTCGAATTCACGGCGATGGGAGGCATTGATGGCCTGAGGGCTGCGCTCAAGGAGCACGGTCTGGGCTTGAATGAGAAGGCGATGGAGGTCGTGACGGAACAGGCTCAAGAGCTCCAGGCCAAGGTTGAAGTGAAGAAGATGGAATGGGACCAGCGAGTCCAGAGCTTTGAGGCGCAGACGGGGAAGAAACACAACCCCGTTGTCGCTGAGCCCGTAAATCCGCACGAGAACATCGTAGCCGCTGCGGAAGCGGCGGCGAATGCGAAGGTGACGGGGAGCGATGACCTCTCCGATGGCGATGATTCCGAGAAAGACGGCAACAAGACACCCGTAGGAGCTCCGACTGAGGACCTCCTCGTTCAAATTTAATAAGAACTCATGGCCACCTATCTCTTCAACACCTTCGGCGAAGTCGTAGACGATATCTTCTCCGAACTGGGGGTGGACTCGGGGAACTCATTCCCCGGTCTCTCCCAGGAGGTGGTTGAGAAGTGGGCCAATAGAGACAGAAAGGAGTTCATCGATGACGTCCGCATGAAGACGGGGGAGACGACGAGCGGATTCGTAACAGTCTCCGACACGACTCTCTCCGCCGAGGTGGCGTCAGGCGGCGTATCCGCCACCATCACGTCCTCATCCGGCTGGCCCGCCTCCGGGCTCTGCGTCATTGCGGACATTCCGTTTACATTCACGAGGTCAGGGACCACTCTCACGATTCCAGCCGCCCCCTGCGTCCTGTCTTCGGGAGCGGTGGTACAGCTGGGATATCCGGTCCCATCGACCTTCCTGCGCCCGCAGTCTCTCTTCGTTGAGGGGACGAAGTATGCGCTTGCCCGCAGGGGAGATCTGCAGAATGTTCCTCCGCAGAGCTACATCATCTACAGCGACTTCTTCATCCTGCCCGTTGCGACATCGGGAGACCAGAAGGTCGTCGTCCACTTCTACAAGAAGTGGTCAGACGACTTGGTTGCCGCAGACACCCTGGACATTGCCGATATCTGGGACCAGTACGTCATCGCCAAGGGCACGGCTAGAGGCCACAGAGTCCTCTACGACTCTGACCGTGCTCAAGAGTACGAGCAGATGGCAGCGACTATTAAGAAGTCCGCAAAGGCGCACTTTGCCAGACAAGACACGAGCACCGAAAACATGTTCCGGCCTGGCTTCTAATGCCTACGTATCGACGCAAGATCGAGGCACGACACGTCGGTGGGGGCCGAGCCCTCACGACAGGCGAACGCAACCTGGATCCGTCCCAGAACCGGGAATCCCGAAACCTGCGCTGCTTCACCGAAGGGGGAATCGGCACGCCCCCGGGGCACATTGATCCCGGGTGGAACTGGGGGGAGTCGGGACATGGTATCGATGGCCTCGGGAGGGCGGAGAATTACCCAGACCTGCTCTTTGCGGCGGTCAACGGGAAGGTGAAGTACGTCGATGAGTCCATCTCCCCGCAGGCAACTGCAACGGTCTACGAGGCAGATCCGGGACTTGATCTTACGGCCGGTCACCCGGTGCTCTTTAGAGAGTTCCGAGGCAATCTCTACTACGCCAACGGAGAAGACGATGCGGGAAGAATCCCTATCGGCAAACTCAATGCGGAGCTCACCACGTCTCCCCCCACGCTCACGGTCAGCATCAAGAACGATTCGTACTCTTGGACGATTTCGAGCCAGGGTACGAACGTCTATTTCCTGCGAACAATCGACAGCTTAAACCCCGACATCAACCAGCCCTCGACGGTGCTCCAGAACGGGGTGGCGATGACCCCGGGCACCTTGCCAAACCTCGCCGCAGGGGAGTGGGCTTATGGAAATTCGGACTCACTGGACTACAACACTGTTTACGTCCGCCTCTCCGACTCCACTGACCCGGATCTAAAAGTCCTCGACTATGTACAGGCCACTTTCGGGGCCTATTTGGAGCTGCAGGATTCTGAGGGGATGCGATTTAATAACGCCACCGACAAGGTCTACATCGAGGGTGACGAGGTGGATTACCTCTTCGTTTCCGAGGGGGGCGATGGGGATTTGCTCACAGGTGTTACGAACGTCGCATCGACGCATGCTGCAGGGAAGTATGTGACGCAGAAAGTCTCCCTCACGCCTCCGGAGAATGCAGGATCCATCAAAGCGAAATCGTTGGCCTTCTGGGCTTCAACGCTTTGGCTTTGGGGGATCAAAGGCGAGCCCAATATCTTGCGCCACAGCGAGACGATCTCGACTGTCGGAACGCTCGAGAACGTGAATGACTTCTCGCAGGGGAACAACATGATCGTGGGCGACTACGGAGAGGGGACAGCCCTCCTCGCCACAGAGAAGCGTCTCTACGTCTTCACGACGAAGGGTATCTATTACATCTACGAGGTGCGGGACTCCGACGGCACGGCCTCCTTCTCGGCACCCGAACTCTTCACGAGCAACTACGGCTGCGCCAATCAGTTCTGCGCCGTCTTGATGGAGAACTCGATCCTCGTCTTCACGGGGAATCGCTTGATCCGCATTGCCTACGACTCCGCCGGCAACATCCAGCAAGCCGATGACGAGTTCGACCTGCAAGTCATGCCCATCTTCAAGGATGCGGACGTTGATCAGTCGAATGCACGACTTACCTACAACCCCCTCACGAAAGAAGCACTCCTCATCTACATGGCGAATGGCGTGAGAACGGGAGTGGTCTACGACAACAAGCCCAAGGTCTTCACGGGCCCGGAGGACACGGATCTGTCCTGCTCCGTGATCATGGATCGGAACATGTATTTCGGAGATCCGGATGATGACATCGTCTACAAGGACGGGGTTGGGTACGACGCAGGGGATCACACGATTGCCCGAAGGTACCTCTCTGGGCGTCTCAGCAACAACTCCCCCGAGCAGAAGTTTTACCTGCGGGGACACCTCCGAGGGAAGAAGACACGGGGGAGCAAGCTCACCTACAAGACCTACATTGATGGCATCGAATTCGGAGGGGCCAGAATGATTACCGATGCCCACATGGGCCCCGCAGGGGCCGCAGAGGATGTCGGAGAGGGGGTCCCGGGGGAAACGGTCGTGGGATCGGGAGGAGCCCCAGGCGATCCTCTCGAACGCTTCGACTATTACTTCCTCCTGGGGAAGAGGGGCATCGACTTCAGCCACTCCCTCTATAGCAACGCAGAAGGAGTTGGATGGAAGCTGGACGCCTTCGAGATCGAATACGTCACAAACATGAAATCAGCCTCGAAACATTACTAAGACCACCACACACAAACACACATGGCAAACACCTACGAAATTTCCTCCGGCGACCGCACGAAACTTGCGGTGAAGATCAACTCCACACAGACCACGGGGATCAAGTTCGCCCCGATGGATATCAATGGAGCAACGACTCGCATCGCCAACACCGGCCCCTTCATTGCAGAGATCATCGAGGAACAAGACAACACGACGAAAAGAGAATGGATCTACGTCGTTTCGGGGACCTTCGACGACGACAACAACTTCGTCTGCTCGGGCACTGGGTTGCAGCGAGACGTCTCCCGTACCGCAGCGACGCCGACAGGCTCGGGGACGGGCCAGGCCTTCTCGAAGAACGCAGAGGTCCGCATTGTCGACTCCCACCTTCTTCTCAACGGGAAGGCGAACAAAGACAGGGCGAACACCTTCACGGCCGATCAAACCATCGACAACACGTACTCCCTGAAGTTCGGCGGAAGTTCTGCCTACATCAAGACCATCGACTCGGGAACGAACATCCTCTTCAAAGATGCGAGCACGTCTGAAACCAGTCTGTCGGCTCTCGCAGCCGCAGCGGGAACCGATACCAAGGTGCGCATCTCCGCCAACGACACCACGTCCGGGTTCGCCAACGGCAAGCTCGTCGCAGGGACAGGCATCACGCTCACCGAGAACAACGACGGGGGGAATGAAACCCTCACGATCTCCGAGACGGGCCCCGTCACGATTGCTCGTGGAGGCACAGCAGCCACCTCCTTCACCGCCTTCGCCCCTCTCTTCGGCGGAACGACGGCTACAGGAGCTCTCCAGTCAGGTGCGGTAGGAACGATCGGCCACGTCCTGACCAGCAACGGAGCCGGCGCTATTGCGACATACCAAGCCCTACCGGCAGCGAGCTACTTCGAAAGAGTCGAGCTTTGTTCCGGAACAGCCTCCGGGGTCCTCACGAACCCCACATCGGCCACGGCGTACGACACCTATACGTACACGGTCCCCGCAAACTTCCTGACAGGCTCAACCGCCTTGGAATTTGATTTGAAGGGGAACATCGAGAAGGGGGCATCGAGCACGTTTGTCTTGGGAATCTACCTCGGTGCAACGGAGATCGTCAGCGGAACATTTACCGCAGATGCCAACAACCTCCAATTCCGGGTGCATGGATCCATCAATGGCACGGCAGCGGCAGGTGCTTCTGTCGCTGTTGTCGGCAACATCAATGGCGAAATGGGAACGATTACTGGCGGCACGTACAAGGCGTTCACGCACACAACGCTCCCGACCCAGCCCACCGTCGCAACCAACGGCACTCTCGCCTTCACGCTGAAGGCGACCTTCGGAACCTCAAACGGCGGCAATACAACGACTTTGCGCTCCGGAAAGATCACCAGGATCGCCACGACACCGTTCTAAACCTCAACACAAACATCCATGCCTATCAAAGCTAAAAAGACCGGGGGACTGGCTGCAGGAGGAGCCATCGAGGCCGCTGCAAAGAAGCGCCTCACGAAGAAGGGGGCCACTCCATCCACGGGCACGGGAGCAACGCTCCCGGTGACCACGGCTCCCGCCGCAGGCGTCATCTCGAAGAACCGAGCCGCACGAGTAAAGAAGGGGACAACCCCCGTTGCTTCCGTGGACCCCACAAAGGTGCCAGGAGGCCCCACGACCCCAATGGCAGGGGATCCTGTCATGACGCCGGCTGACGCCAACATGACGGATATCCACGGCAATGCGGTGGTAGGGGAGACGAGTGCGCCGAGCATCCCGAACTCCATCCCGCCCCCGACGTCCGCCCCAGAGAAGGAAGAGGAGCCGACTGATACGTCAAACCTCGTTGCGAGCGCAGAGGGGGATGAGCATGACCATCCCGCTGCCCCAGAGGAGGCCGGCGCAACTGCGGATCCGTCTACTACTCCTGACACAGGGGCTACTGATGCCGTTATTAAGGGGCTTCCAGCAGAGCAGCAGGCTCAAGCCGAAGCCCTCATGGCTCCGTGGGACAAGTACATCAAAGAACAACAGGCCGTCCTTCAGGACGGGAAGACAGAGACCATCGCCGCCATCACGCAGATCGGCGAGAACATGAAGACGATGCTGCAGAATACGCAGTCAGACCTCCGGGCCCAGCAGGCTCGGTGGGACGCTGTGAATAAGCAGATTGAGGAACGCAAGTTACAGGAGGCGAAGAATACGTATGAACGAAACCGCAACCTCGCCGCTGCCAGCAAGGAGGCTGAACAGATGGAGATGCAGAGGGCGATCCGTGATGCGGAGATGCAGCAGTCTAAAGACAGGAAGGACCTGCTCTTGGGCCTTGGGATCTCCGGCGGCTGGAGAGCGTCCAGCAAGGTCGGCAATGTGTACTTCGCCCTCAAGAAGGGGGAAGACACGATCATGGACATGCGTGTGGACAAGGTCTACGCAGGTCGAGTCTGGGACGAGAAGTTAATGGACATCGAAAACACCTACCACGCCAATCAGGTAGCTGCACACGATGCCTACATGACGGAGTCCAATATCCTCTTCGACAAGCTCATTGAAGCAGCAGAGAAGACGGATGGGACGATCCTCGACACCGGGAAGGAGATGATCACGGCCCAGAAAGATCTCATGGAGAAGACGGCAGACGCTCTTGGCGAGCTGGCCAAGGCCAGGGCCGAAGCCGCAGAGGAGAACACGAAGTGGGTTGTCGAGCAGGCCCGCCTTGCGAGAGGGGAGCAGCGAGACCGCATCTCCGATCTCAATCAAGACGTCGAGTTCGGCATTACGCAGGGCTTGCACACGAACAAGAACTGGCTCGCCAGCATCAACCGCAGGCGATCGGATCTCGGTCTCGACCCGCTGCCGGATGACCTCATGACCATCAACCAGATGAAGGAGGAGGAGAAGGCCATCGCTGATAACGCCGCCTTCGCTCTCATTGGCAAGTACCGAGACTCCAAGGACGGAACAGACTACGGTCTCATCCTCTCGAATGCAGTCCGTGGCCAGGGTGATGACAAGAGACGCCGGTCAGCCATCGCTCAGGGCGAAGCTCTGCTCGCACAGGGGAGGATTGATGAGTTCAAGGACAGTGTTCTCATCAACGCTTACGAAAGTCTTGGCGAGGGGAAGAAGGGCCAATTCGATATGCTGGAAGACACAATCACAGAGACAGGCTTCGTACAGGGCCAACTCGCCACTCTCGATAAGAAATTCGGAGGTGTGTGGAAAGCGGCAAAAGAAAGCGCCAAGCCGGTTTCAAATGTTACTCGTGATAAAGAGTTCCTGAGTCTCATCGGCGACATCCAGGCTTATCAGGCCCAGCTTATCCATCAGCTCTATGGTGCAAACCTCACTGAGGGCGAGCTAGAGAGAGCAAATACATTCCTTATTGATACCAAAGTAGATAACGCCGAGGAAATGCTTGTGAAGATTAATAGTCTCCGTGGCTTCTCTACCCGTGCACTTGAGAGGCGGTATGACAAAATCCTCGGGAAGGGGAATTACAAGAAAATGAGCGGCCTGGGATTTGGAGACCAATCAACAAAATTCGACGTTGAGGACGACAATGACTTCGAGAACGATTTCGACAGCATCTTCAATGAGCAGATGGGGGACTACGGCGGCCCCGATGAATACGCTAACGAATACTCCGCCATCACTCAGCGCTTCGACACTCCCGTGAACTACATGAAGAGCGGGACACACGGAGGTATCGATTACGACGGGAAGATCGGGGATCCGGTGCCAGCATTCAGAGGGGGGGCGGTCGTTGACATCGTAGACCAGGGGAAGAAAGGCTACGGCCTCTACGTCGATGTCATGGACGAGCAGGGCTATGTGCACCGCTACGGCCACCTCAATAAGACTCACGTGAAGAAAGGGGATAAGATCTCCCCCCGGCAGAGAATCGCCGACGTAGGCAACAGCGGCCACGTCCTCTCAGGCTCCGGCGGAGACGGGAGCCATGTTCACTACGAAGTGAGGAAGGATGGAAAGCTCATCGATCCGGAGAAGGAGTTCACGAAGAAGACATTCGCCAAAAAGTAACCCAACACCCATGCCTGAGACGCAACCTAAACTCACACCGGATAAGCTCACGAGGCTTCGTCAGAAGATGCCAGACGATGCGATCGTGAAGTACTACAGCAAATATGACTCCTCATTCGCCAGCCGATACCAAGAGGCTCAGAAGAAGGGAGTGCGATACAAAGACAAGACTGGGAATGAAATCCCGCTCTCTACGGCCTCACTGAATGAGCTCGTGAACGGGGGAGTGGATCTCTCCTCTCCCGCCGATGTCACGCCAGAGAAGGGGTTCTTCAGCCGGCTGGGGGACAGCTTCAAGAGCTCCGGAGAACGATTGGCAAGAGGCTTTGGTTCAGACCAAGTACGGGAAGGGCGCACGGAGACGAGTAAGGGGTTCGATCTGGCTGACTTGCCGGGCGACATTGCGGACGTTGTGGGCCCATCTTTGCCTCTCATCGGCAGCCTCGCAGGAGGTGCGGCAGGAGGCATTGTCACGGCCCCCACAGGGCCCGGAGCAGTCCTAGGGGCTGCCGCTGGAGCTGGAGCTGGAGCTTCTGCCATGGAAGGAGGACGGCAGATGGTAGGAGATCTCTTCAAAGTGAATGAAAAGTATGGCGATCCCACAGCTGCGCCCATCTCCTTGGGGAAGGTAGCGAAAGAAGGTGCCATCGGTGCGGTCTCCGAAGTCGGAGGAAGGGTTATCTCGCAGGGGGCCAAGGTCCTCAAGCCCGCCTTCATCAAGGCAGGAGCAAAGATGACGAACCTTGCAGACGACGTGCTCGAGCGTGCCTGGAACCACCCGAACATGATGTCGGATGCAATCACGAAGGTCTCCAAGAACGTGAAGGAGCCCTTCCTCAATCTTGCCGATGACATCTCCAAGAAGATGATTGCGCTGAGAGAGGAGGCGAAGAAGAAGTTCATTAAGGGGAAGGACATTTTCAAAGAGGCCTATCCCGACGCCTCCTTTGATTTCTCGCAGAGCTTGGACGAGGTCAATGCAGCACTGAAAGAATTCAACCTGACAGGCGTGAAGCCGCCTCTGAATCCCGCCGGCAAGGCTATCCTGAAGAAGGGGACAGCCCCGAAGGGAGTTGTCTTGTCTCAGGGGCAGGCGGAGCCTCTCGTGAAGAAGGAGGTGGACCTCCTGCAGCAGGTGATCACGAAGCTCACAGAGGCGAAGAAGTACTCCGTGGATGACGGCATCGATCTCCGCAAATTCTTCGGCCGTATGTACGACGAAGTAGAACTCTCGAACACGGGAGGTCCGAAGTTGTATCACAAGATCCTCACGAGACTGAAGGGCATTGCAGACGAGAAGATCATGAAAGCGATGCCTACCGAACTGAAAGATGCCTACAAGGCGTACGCTCAGTCCGCCATCATGCAAGACACCTTCGGAAGGAAGTTCATTCAGAAGGTGGGCAATAAGAAACTCACGTCCGACCAGGCCTCCACGTTCCTCAAGTCTCTTGCCGGAAAGAACAGGGGAGAGAGACGGAGGATCGTACAGGAACTCGAAGAGCACCTGGGAATGGACATTACGAACCAGGTGCAGTTCATTGAAGACGCACAGAAGCTGATGCAACTGTTCCCAGAAACAGGACCGAGAACCGCAGATATCATCCGCTCATTCCTCGTCAGAGGGGCTGCGAGCGCAGCGCCGGTAATTGGCGGCCTCCAAACAGGAGTAAATGGGGCGATTCTAGGAGGAATTGGCGCTGCTGGAATGATGGCTGCGACGTCCCCCGTCGTGGTTGGGAAGGGGGCGATGCTCGGGGGGAGATTGGCTCAAAGCGCCGGGGGGAAGGCTCTTACAAAACTTCTTGAAAAGGCTGCCCCTGCTGAAAAAGCAGCAATCTTCGAGTTGCTGAATTCAATAACAAATTAATCCCTGTGCCTCTTCTTATAGTCGTCCCAGAAGTAGATACCGCCGATAAGAAACGAGAGCGCAATTCCAAGCCACATACCAACAACTTACGCCCATCCTCATCAGTCAACAAGCCTTAACCTGCCCTCTACCGTAAAACACCGAATTCTGTTATATCCTTAATTAATAACAACACACAAACATGCAATCCAATGATGAAATTTTGGCTCTGGACGCTGACGTCCTGACCGCCGCCTACTCAGGGGCTACTTCTAGCGCCTATGAATTCCGCTCTGCAAACGGAGTGACGATTCATGCTAAATACGCACCGCATGCGTCTTCCGCCTCCGCAACGTGCGAATTCCAAGTTGAAACGAGCACGGACGGCACCACATGGGACCCGTATGGAGAGTGGGCGGTGACGGCCGGTTCTGGTGTCTTCACCGAAACGACCTACGGAATCGTACAGGCCAAGCCGAATGTCACTCTCGTCCTCGACAACCTGAAGGCCCGCTGGATCCGAGTGAAGGCGAAAGAATCTGCGACGACGGACAGCTTCTTCGGAGCCGTAACCATCACGCTCTACCCGCACTCCGGTCACGTCTGCTGCTAATTCCCCACGACACACATGTCCAATGTAAAAAAGGTAAGCCCCGACGTGCAGATTGTGACGAAGGAGGTAAAAGTACCCTCTCGGCTTGCTGACGATCCACGCCCAGCACTGGCAGGGGATCTGATCGCCAGCGGCTTCTCCATCCGGGAAGTCAAAGACATCAGCTCCACGACCTACAATGGCGTGAAGCTCTTCGACTACATCGTGGAAGCGCTCACGGAGCTGCGAGACTACGTTCTCCGTGTCTGCGCCCCCACGAAGCACACGCACGAGAAGGGGGATGTGCTGGGGCTCAAGGAGGAGATTGAGTCCGCAATTGCGCAGTCCAAGAGCAGGGAATCACATGCGGAGAAGTTCCATGTCCATGAGCCGAAGGACGTTGTGGGCCTGAACACGTTCGTAAAGGACGTGGTCTACTCCCTCGGCCTCTCTCACGACAGCCACGACCATCCGGAGATTACGTCGGTCCTCCAGGAGATCCGGGAGGGGCTTTCTAAGAAGGCAAGCGATGAGAGAGTGCAAATGGCAGAGGCCCGCCTGGCTGCATACTGGGACACCCTTACAAGAAACGGTGTAGAGAGCCGAGAAGCGCTTGGAGATCTCTCAGCCAGAGTTAGAGAAGTTGAGAAGTCCATCCCCGTCCTTCCCGAAGAGACTGTCGAAATCACGAGAGAGATTCAGGGAGGCACCTCCCGCATCCACGTGCCCCGCAAGTGCGACGGCATGAAGATCGTAGAGGTGGTTGGCATAGCCCTTCAGAAGAGCGGCGCATGTGCGGTCTCGTCTTCCAAAAACACTGGAGACACGGTCGCCATGGATGAACTCATCACTGTCGAAGTCACTGCTCCTTGCTCCGTCCGCTTCCTCTTCAAGCGTGCCCAATAAGACTGAGGCATCAGAAGAGGCAGTCACGATCTACTTCGCCGAAGGGGACTCCACGTACATCATCGTCCCCCTCATCAACAGGGCCTTCACGGCTTCGAGCTCCGATGCGAAAGGGGAAGAGGTCCCGGTCAATGTGCGAGACAAGGACGGCACCAGTCTCGTGAGCCTGGCTCGTACAGATGTCACCTTCCCGGTCACCGTGACCTTCGAGAGAAATATCGACTCCCAACACATCTCATGAATACGAAATACACACACCCAGACACGCTAAAAGGAGAACTCCTCAACATCCTCAAGGACAACGAGGCGGAGCTCAATAAGCTGAAAATTAAACTCGCCATCGCAACGAGGCTCCTTCAGTCGAAGTTCCAATCTACGAAGACAAAGGCTGAGGCAGAGGTTGTGGAGACGGAGGCAAAAATAGAAAGCATCACGTTCCTCATCGAGGAAATGGAGAAGGTCGTGGAGAAGCTCTAAACACCAACACCAACACCAATGAGCATTAACCGGAATCCAACACCGCACCACGTCCTCAGTGGCGGAGCCAATACCGGCACACAGAGTGTCGTTTCCGGTATCAGGGAGAGCCTGGGGGCAGGAGCCCTGCAGCTCACCGACCTCGGAGAGTTAAAGGTCTTCCTGACGGGCGGAGCGGGGTCCGGAGGCACGTCCATGACGGACGACGCCGCTTTCACGGTCGGAAGCGGGGCTATCACCCCCGCCGGCGGTATTTACCGATCCACGAGGGACTCCGTAGACGATGGTGATGCAGGAGCCTTGGCCATGACGCAGAAGAGAGGCCTCTACACCACGATCGAGACCCCGACAGGGGATTCAGCGATGGACGACACGAACGATGCCGTTCGAGTGAATATCGTCGCAGGATCCTCGTCAGGGACGGAGTACACCGAAGACGCAGCGGCAGCAGCGAACCCCTCTGGGGGAATGGCGATGGCCGTGCGTGCGGACTCCCTGGCAGGCGTCACAAGCGCAGACGGGGACAACATCGCCCTCCGGGCCACTGACAAAGGAGAGGTCTACGTGAAGCACGTGGATGCACTCACGGTTACAGGCGTCTCCACCAGCGCCAAGCAAGACACCATCATCGGCCATGTCGATGGGATCGAGGGGCTCCTCACGACCATCGATGGGGACACCGGAAACATCTCCACGAAGGTCGACACGCTCGCAGGAGCGGTCTCCGGCACGGAGATGCAGGTCGATGTCCTGAGCTCAGCGCTCCCCACAGGAGCGGCAACAGCAGCGAAGCAGCCGGCCTTGGGAACGGCTGGCACGGCCTCAGCCGATGTCATCACAGTGCAGGGTATCGCATCCATGACGGCCCTGAAGGTTGATGGATCCGCAGTTACGCAGCCTATCTCCCATGGAGCTCTCACGGAACTCGCTGCAGCCATCAACTCAGACAAGCTCGACATCAACATCAAGACCTCCGACATCTCCTTCGGAGGGACGTCAGCTGCAGACGATGCGGATTTCACGGACGGCACGACCCCCGGCACACCTGCCATGGGTGTCTACGAATCGTCTCCTTCATCCGTCACGGACGGAGATCTGGGTGTGGTGGGGATCACGGAGACTCGCAGACTCAAGACCTCTGCCACCATCGATGCGGCTCTACCAGCAGGCACGAACAACATCGGTGACGTGGACGTTCTCTCGTCTGCTCTCCCCACGGGGGCTGCGACGAGTGCGAAGCAGGACACGATCATTGGTCACGTCGACGGCATTGAGGCGTTACTCACGACGATAGATGCGGACACGAGCACTCTTGCCGGCGCTGTCTCAGGTACGGAAATGCAGGTGGACGTGATCACGATGCCGACGGTCACCGTCCAGGCCACGAACCTCGACATTAGAGATATCGACAAAGCTTCCGACGACATCCTCGTTTACGCCAACACGGCGAAGGATGGATCGGGGACTTCGTATGTACCTCTTGTCGATGCGGACGGACACATCCAAGTAGATGTCCTCTCCGGCGGGGGAGGGGGGACGCAGTACACAGAGGATGCGGCAGCGGCAGGGAACCCCGTGGGCACCGCCCTGAACCTCATCCGTGCAGATGCACTCGCCGGAGTTACCTCGGATGATGGGGACAACGTGGCTGCCCGTGGAACGGATAAGGGTGAGCTCTACGTAAAGCATGTCGATGCGATCCCTGTAACGGATAACGGCGGGAACATCTCGATTGATGACGGGGGGAACACGATCACGGTTGATGGCACAGTATCAGTTTCCGGGGTTGCGACAGCCGCTTCGCAGGCGCAGCAAATCGCCGCAGAGGAAGCCATTCAGACCTCTGTGGAGCTGATTGACGATGCGATTAAACAAGACGATGCCGCATTTACGCCGGCCACCACAAAGGTGATGATGGCGGGCTTCGAGTTCGATGATGGAAGCCCCGACTCAGTTGACGAAGGGGATGCGGGGGCGGCTCGCATGTCGGCGAATAGGAACATCTACACGACCATCCGTGACGCTGCTGGCAACGAGAGAGGCGTCAATGTGAACGCCAGCAACCAGCTGGCGATTGCGGGCCCGGTTACCAATGCAGGAACCTTTGCCGTCCAAGTAGACGGCTCCGCCCTCACGGCCCTGCAGCTCATTGACGATACTGTCGCCACACTCGGCACAACCACGTACACAGAGACGACGACGAAGGGGAATGTGATTGGCGCAGTCCGCAGAGACGCAGACACCACCCTCGTCGACACCACCAACGAGATCGGCCCTCTCCAGATGGACGCCAACGGGCGTCTGAAGGTGGAGATCTTCGACAGCGGTGACTCACACTCCGTCGACTGGAACGGCTCGCAGCCTGTCACGGGTTCCGGAACGGCAACGGGTGCGCTCAGAGTTGAGCTGCCCACGAACGGCACGGGCGTCATCTCCACCGTTACCACGGTCTCTACCGTTTCCGCTCTCGGAGCAGGCACCACGGGCCCGATGAAGGCGGAGGACGTTGCCTCTGCCGCAGGCGATCAGGGCGTTGCCATCATGGCTGTTCGACAGGATCTCCCTATCGCCAACGCAAGCGTCTCCAACGACGGTGACTATACAACGCCGATCGTTGATAACTTCCGCAAGCTTTGGGTTGCCGGAACGGTCCCCGAGGACGTCGCACACATCGCTGGGGAAGCCCTCACCGTGAACGGCGTTCGCAGAATCGACACTGCCGCCACGAGTGCCGGTACCTCCGGGGACTGGGCAACAATGGATGCCTCTGCCGAAGGAGCCATCTGGGCGACTCTCACACCCACAACCACGAGCGGATGCTCAATCTTCCGTTCCATCGATCTCGATGAGTCGGAGGAAGAGGTGAAGGCCACCGCAGGAAACGTCTACGGCTACTACATATTCAACGCCGCAGCCTCGATCCACTACCTGAAATTCTACAACGCAACCGCAGCGAACACGACGGTCGGGACGACGACTCCGGTGATGACTTTCCCGATCCCCGCAGGGGCTGCAGCTCACGTCGGCTTCCCGTACCCCGTGTCTTTCAGCACCGCTATCTCGGCGGCTGTGACAACCGGCCTTGCGGATAACGACACCGGAGCCCCCGCTGCCAACGCCTGCATCGTGAACATCTTCTACAAATAACAATGGCCATTGCCCGTGATGCCAACAGCACAGGGACGAGCGTTGGTTTCAACTTAACCTTCTCTCACACGTGCTCCGGATCGGATCGGATTCTCTTGGTGGGCATCACCACGTACGCAGGGGCGGGAGGGGACAACGTCTCTACCGTGACCTACAACGGTGTCGCAATGACTCGGATCAACACGGAGCAGGCGGGAACGTCGACACCGAGAGGATATCTCTACTATCTCATTAACCCGAGCACGGGAGCGAACGACATCTCCATCAGCTGCCCGGCGTCGGGAACCATCCTCGCCGTTTCCTCGTCCTACACAGGAGCGAAGCAATCAGGACAGCCGGACGCCGAGAACTCCAACTCCCTCACGACGGGCACCTCCCAGACGGAGTCGGTGACGACCATTGATGATAACTGCTGGCTGGTAGGTTGGCTCATCACCAACAACGGTTCCAACCCCACAGCAGGAGCAGGAACCTCCATCGTCTTCAACGAAACGGCCTCCGGCCAGACGAACAACACCTTCATCGACAGCAACGGAGCCAAGACACCGGCAGGCTCACACTCACTCAACATCACCTGGACGGGCTCGACGAGAAACGCCCTCATGATCGCATCCATCGCCCCGTCCGTCGCTGCGGCTGCCCCTCGCCGCCTTTTACTTCTTGGAGTCGGCACATAACCCAAATATAGACATGGACCATCCGGAATACACAGACAGAGAGCTCATCCTCCTTACCAAACAAAGTGTCGACGCCCTGAGCGGGGAGATGAAGGAGATAAAAGTTACCCTCGATGAGAAGTTCGCCACGAAGGGCGAATTGAAGAACCTCGAAGACAAGATCCAGCCTTACATCAGCACCATGAAAGTGGTGGGGGGAGTGGTGGTCGTGGGGATCATCACGGCTCTCCTCAGTCTCGTTCTCATCAAGTAATGAGCGTCATCAATCCTCTCGCCGGCAAGGACGGAAAGGACTTCCGGATCATGCAGCGGTTTCACACCCCTGTGAGCTATACGGCGAGCGGTATACATGGCGCTCTCGATATCGCCCCCAAGGCTCCGGGAGAGAAGGGGATTGTGCTCAAGGCTGCCCACGAGGGGTATGTGAAGGTGGGGAAGGATAAGGATCTGGGCAACTACATCAGCATCATCTCTCAGCCCTACACCGTAGAAGGGGAGAAGCGAAAGAGCATCTACGCCCACCTTGAGAAGGTAGGGGTGAAGAGCGGGCAGTTCGTCCACATGGGGGATCCCGTGGGGGTGATGGGCACGACAGGCTTCTCCACAAACGTCCATCTCCACTGGGAGTACTGGGTGCTGAAGAAGGGGCGATGGGTGCTCACGAACGTGGAGCCTTACATTGTTTATTATTATTCCTAACACACACATGTTTTCTCAGTTCTGGTTTAACCACAAAGCGAAGATCATCTCCGGCTTCAAGACCCTTGTCATTGTCGGCGTCTCTGCGGGCCTCGTTGCGGTCCTTCAGAAAGTAGACGCTGTGGACTTCGGTCAATACGAAGAAGTCGCCACGGTCGTCATCGCAGCTCTCCTCAAGACTCTTTCCAAGTTCAGTTCCAAGCTATGATATGGACGTCCTCAATGAAGCGGCTCTCGAGCACAGCGCAAAGATCACGAGAGCCAAAAGCCAATGCGAAGAACATTGGGAGGCGGCAGTAGAAGACGCTCAGCGGGTGTTCAACAGAGCACTCACTGAGACAGCAGCGGAATCCTGGAATGTAGGCCTCCAAACTTTGGTAGGCCTTTTTCAGGACTACGACCGGGCGCACAGATAATCAGCGCCTCTTCGCCCCTCGACCAACCTTTCGGCCTGTCAGCGCCCTCTTTGTCGGGGCGAGACGTCGTCTGGCCGACTTGCGGGGTGTTTTGTAGTTACTCATCAGTGCGCTTGGGAAGGGGCAGAAGGGGAGACTCCCAGAAGGGCGTAGAGACGGATGAGCTGCTCGGTAGTGATCTCATTACGTGCGAAGGCCTCATCCGCCTCAAAGGCCGCCTCCTGAGCGATGCGAGGCTTCTCGGGAACGAACGGGTGATCATGAATGATTTCAGCTGCTTCGAGCATGTCTTCGTAGTTGCGATCCATGATTTCGTATATACATCTTTTTCCCCGCTGCGTCCATAGAGGGAAATTGAAGTTTGTGGCCTAATCTGCTACCTTCGGATTGTGAGATGTCTCACACCGTTCTTCTCACACTCAAAGACCGTAAGCATGCTGAGAAACTGGCAAAGAAGAGAGTCCAAGCCAAGCCCAAGCACATCCGCTTCAACGATTCGGGCTACCACGACAATCCCCACCGCTGGTACCCCCACATGATCGGGCTCCTCGGGGAGATGGCCTTCTCGAAGATCACGGGGATGCCCATCAACGAGGAAATCTATGCAGGAGGGGATAGGGGAGACTTCGGCACGCTGGAGATCAAAACGAGGATGTGCAAGGACAGAAACCCTCTCCTCATCGTAAAAAAGAGGGAGTGGGAGCGGAAATCTCCCAAGCGCTACATCCTCATGAGACTAGACCCCAGCCAGGAAGAGGCGGAGGTACTGGGGTGGATTTCGAGAGGGGAGTTCGATGAGCTGAAGTCCCCGCTCTTTTTATACGGCAGGGAGGTGTATACGGTACGAGCAACGCAACTGCGCCAGTTCAGGCCCCGGAAGAAGGCAGGGTGACCTTCGGGAGATGGGGGTCGTAATGGAACTTCTTATGCGTCTCTCTGAGCTGCGGGTTCGTCACATGGGTATAGATCTGGGTTGTCGAGAGATCCGCATGCCCCAGCATCTCCTGCACGCTACGCAGGTCCGCCCCGTTACTCAAAAGGTCGGTGGCAAAGGAGTGGCGCAGCGTATGGGGCGAGGGGGAGCAGGTGATGCCCGCCTGACGGGCGTACTTCTTCACCATCTGATTGATCCACTGCCGGGAGAGGCGGTAATCCTCCCCTTTAACAGGATTCCACGCAGCAGACCCGAGCCTGCGAATGAAGAGGGCGGGGAGCTGGTCGATCCGCACCGAAAGGTAGTCCCGTAACGCCTCCGCACAGGATGGGGAGAGGAAGACCACCCGCACCTTCCCTCTCTTGCCCCGAATGCTCATCTCACAGCTCTCGAGGTTCACGTCATCCCTATTGAGGAGGCGAAGCTCCTGGAGGCGGAGTCCTGTTGAGAAGAAGAGGTTGAGCATGGCTGCGTCCCGCATTCCCTCTCTTGTCATCCTGTTGGGGGCCTCGATGAGGCGCTGCATCTCCTCTTTCGAGAGGAACTTCACGTGCCGCTCCTCCTCGTGGAACAAGGAGATATTGTCAGGCGAGTACACAATGGCGCCCTCCTCCCGGATCAGGTAGCGAAGGAAGGCACGGAGGACGGTTAAGTGGTGGTTCTTCGTCCGAGTAGACAGCCGCCCACCGGTTCTCTTCTTAAACTCATGCAGCTCCCCCTTGAAGTTCCGCACGACCTCTTTGCTGATCTCCAGCGGGGAGGAGACCCCAATGTGCTTGCAGACGAACGTGAGGGAATCGGCATAGCTCAGGACCGTGAGCGGGGATCTATTCTGCTCCGCCTTCAGGAACTGCAGGTATCTCTCGATAGCTTGCATGAGAGGATTTGATGGTATAATCATAGAACTCAGAATGATCCTCGGGGTGGACAGGGGAGTCAACATGTTTTGGAGAAGACATATTGTGGTGGGAGGGGTCGTCCTGCGGGGTTACCCTGAAGTGCGCAGTATCCACGCCTCAACGTGGAATGAAGTAGCCGGCCCCTCCCAACGGTTAGGAAGATGGGGGAGTCGCAGGAGGGGGACGGGCTTATGGAATGTTGGGATCTGTCTAGGGCTTGGTTTACATAATGCATTATCTTTCCGCTATTCCGCACTATGTAAACTCCCCGTGTAGTTCCCGCCGTCTCTGCTGCGAATGCCTTTTACAATACAGAAACAGCGGCAGGGGAGCAATTAAAGTCACTTGCTGAGCATTCCGTTATGTTACCCGAGAGAGCCTGCGTCATTGCGGAGTCCATCGTGGACTCCTCTGCGGTCTCGTCTTCCCCCTCCTTCAATAGCTCTTTGGGCGCCTTCTTCCCCAGCTTCTTCGCCATCTTCAGCATCATCTTCCGATCTTTCTCTGCCTGCCGCATAAATCCGTCGATATAGTCTTTATAGACGTTCGTACGCACCTTTACGACGTATAAGAAGAGCTGATAGACCAGGTCAGGCCCGTTCTTCGGATACCTCTTGAGGAGGTCTCGAATTTCGCTATGTACTGCCGAATCAGTACAGACTGGAAGTGCCTTTCTTGGCTCGTAAACCTTCATGAATCAAAAAAAGGGCGGCAGAATAGCGTCACTCTCCTCCTTGTCAAATACTATTTACGGGATTTAGCAAGAGGCCTTGGGAGGAGAAGGGGGAAGTGCCGCAGCTGGAAGCAGAAAGAAAGAATCTGTCTCCATTTCCCGTTCTCGATCCTTTTTGCATTTTCCACTCTATAACTACACCCCTGCCATGCGAAATACAGCCACTTCTTTCGAGTGAACCCCTCCTCTCTAGTCCACCAGCTTATCTTTGGAGTCTTTTGTACTCTACTCTTTTGAGGGCGCTTTTTTTGTATGCCATCTTCATCCGCACCCTCGCCGCCCTCAATAGAGTCCAGCATTGCCAGCAGCCTATCTTCACTCTTCATCCCTTCGGGGGGAATCCGGCTTGGGAGTCGAGGTATTCGAAGACCGCATCACGCTCAAATGATTGCCAATGATCAAAGGGGCGGGGGCCTTTTCGGCCTCTCTTTTCCCAGTCTTCTCTTTCCAGCTCCCTGGCCCTCTCCCGAATCCAGTCGGGGGGCTTCTGCTTGAGGATGTCTAAGAGAACGGAGCCACACTCGGTACACACCCTCTTCACTTCCACCATGGGGTAGGTGCTGAATTCAGAATGCGTCCGCTCGTGCTTACAGCTCTGGGGGGTCACGAAGGGGCCGCTGTCGTTGTCCTGGTAGTCGCTCATGCTGAGGGAGGGGAAAGACGGCAGGGGCAGGCACGAAACTCAGAGAGCTGCTTGTCGATGGGTTCGTCCTCTCCGGTCTGTCTGGCGAAGCCGTAGATTGAGAGCAGAGTGTTCCCGCAGTGTTTGCAGGTGTACCCCTCGATGAACATGAAACCGTAGGGCTTCACGTCCTCTGCCTTCGGTGTGGGGGCGGTCATGGGGCCTGGAGGGAACGGATCTTCTGGAGGACCATAATCGCCAGTTGCCTCTTCGTCTCCATCGACATCAGATACTCTTCCCAGTCCTCATAATCTGGTTCCGTTTCACCATCAAAGTCATCATGTTCAATTTCAATGTCCTCCAGCGCCTCTACCGCCATCTGGAGGACTGAATCCACTTCGTCACTGCGTTGCTTCTGGGCTAATCCCTCTCGTCGAGAGACGTTGAACACGGAGTTGTTCAATAAACGCAATTCCTCATTGGCCTGCTCCAACTGGCGGATGTAGGCGAGGAGCTTGGGCCATTCCGGGAAGTTCTCGGACACCTTCAGGTCGTAGCTGCCGTACTCGCCGATCTCCGTTAGGAGCTTCTGGATCTCTTCGGGCTTCATGGGGTCTGAAGGGAACGGATCTTCTGGAGCGCTATGTCAGCGGTTGTATTTATACCGTTGTCGTACTCGCTCTCGTAGAAATCCAGCGCCTCCACGGCGATCTGAAGGGCTTCTGCGATGGCGGGGAAATGCTTCGTGACGTGCTGCCAGAATAGATACAACGATTCCGGGACCTCTCGGCATTGCACTGTCTTTTCGGTCCGGGAGACCTTCTTGCCCGTCTCCATGAAGTCTTGCAGCTCCTTAACAATTTCGATGATGTCCTGAGGGGTCTTCATGGGATGAGGAGGGAGTGAAGGAAGGCAATGGTCTCTGGGGGCTGGGAGGAGAGAGGCTGGCCGAGGGTCCAGTTCCCCAATGCTTCACCGTCCGCTGCATAGAAGCACGCCTTCTCGTCGATGGTGCCGTGGATCTTCCAGTCACCGTACCTGGTGTGGACGCCCTTTGCGCACGCTGCCCTCAGCACGTCTTCAAAGAGGATGGGGCGGAGACAGTCAGCATCTTCGTCATTTCTCGTAACCAACTCTTTGCCGCACCTCCGACACCAGCCGTGATAACCCTCCTCAATGTCAGATTCGGAATGGCGCCTGTTCACGATCTCCGGCACCGCCTTCACGATGGCCTCTGTTACTTGTTGAAGCTGTGAGGCTTTGAGTTCTTCGAGCTGGGTCTTCATACGAGGATCAGAACGGAAATGTAGAGGGTGAGAAGCACGGCCACGGAGCCAAACAGTGCGATGAGAAAGTCTGGGGTCTTCATTCTGGCTGGGGGAACAGTTCGGAGTACTTCTCGTCAAGGTGGGCGTCATAGTCCAGGATATTGGCGCACTCGGCGTTGTAGCCTTCGCCCGTGATATCCCATCCAGCACGGAAGCCCTTGCGTCTCTCACGGTCGATGATCCCCTGGATGAATTGAACGAAGCACGTCTGACAAAAATACCATTCGTCCATGTCGTCAAATTCTGGGGAATCGGGGTTTCTGTGAGTGCATTCTCGAACGAAACTTCCCTCAAACTCCAGAATCTCGTCTCTCAGGGTGCGGGGTGCCGACAGAATATCGTCGTGCAATTCCTCGGCGCTGGCGGAGGACCAGCCGTCGGTCTCCTTGGACCTCCGCAAGATCTCCGCTTCCTCATCAGGCGTCATGCCGTTCTCGGTCAGGCCGCAGCATGGGCAGACTTTTGACTTGGGCTCACTGGGCATTGGTCTGGGGGGAAACAGCAGCAAGGGCGGCGAGGCAGCGGGTGCGGAGGTCAGAATTAAACTCCGGGGGGTAGTAGTTTGGTCCTCGATTTCCGATCTTCAGTATCTCGTCCACGAATCTCCAGAACACCGACGTACGCTCCATCAGCTTCTCTTCGACTTCTCGCCAGTGGTTCCAGTCGGTGAGGGGGTTCCAGTCTCTACAGTCAGAGACCCACCAATGATTTTCTGGCCGCTTCATATCGAACCATGACCCCTCCTCCATCTTCCACCCCATCACATGGGTGGCGACTTCAGAGATGAGCTGTTGATCGGTGAGTTCTTCATGCAGCATGGATGAGATCGGAATGAAACGCACGATGGTGCCTCCGGCAGAGCCATCGCACCGAGAGCGGCTTCGTGTAATCGTCGTGGTGCGCCTGAACGTTGAGACTTCCGCACTCTTCGCACGGGCTTTTCATGAGGTCTCCACGCCGGAGAGCATCCTTCACCTTCTCGTGCGCCCACCTCTTCTCAGGGTGTCTAGCGGCGTACGCTCTGGCCTTGCGGTATTCGGCGCCACGTCCCGCTTTCGTCCGGCTGTACTCTGCCTGTTGGGCGAGGATCTTCGCCTTGTGCCGCTGGTAGTACGCCCGATCCCATTTCTTACGCTTCGTGGCGACGGCTTCGATCAGCTCTGAGTCGGTGAGTTCACTCTGCATGGGGGTGGGGGGGATGGCTTCCGGTAGAGGAAATCTAACGCTCTTGCGATTCCGGCCAGCAAACCTTCTGTCGGATCATCGCCATTGCGCACTCCAAGTTCGGTTGCCGAGAAGCGGACAAGTTCCTTGGGGCCATCCACGTCGTCTTTCCGCATCACAAACGCCCAGTCATCATCCTTCGTTTCCTCGTAGCCGTAATAGAACGAGAATCCGCCGCCAGAGAGTCCGGCATAGTCTCCTGCTGCGTAGTGGTTACTCATGGGGTCGGGGGGATAGGGCGGCTTTAGCAATCTTCACGATTTCGTCGGCAGCTTTCGCATCCAGGGGCTCGTAGTCGTGGACCTCCTTCTCGTAGAAGACGATGTCATGCAGAGACTCCCTATACCTCTTCTCCCGCTGCCTCGATGCGTGGAGCTGGGCCAAGAGCCAAGGAACGTGAGTGGCAGTAACGAACAGCTTCTCGTCGCTGAACGAATAGAGGTCCGTCAGGTTCCCACACTCGCTTTCAAGCGCAGCGATTCTCTTCTCGATGTCGTCGGGTTCGCCACCGGCTGTGAATCTGAACGCTTCACCTTCCTTCAGCGTTCCGGCGGGAATCGTGAGTGTGTGGTCCTCGGGCTCGGTGGGGAGGAGGTCACAGCGCCTCTGACATTTCTGACAGGTGTCAATCGTAGAGGAGTAACAAGAGCATGGCTCAGAGGTCACGGGAGCCCGACAGCAAGCCGAACGGGGTTCGGCAACGTCCGAAGCGGAGAGGTGGGTCATCGCTTGAGGCAGGAACAAAATGGAACGCCCATGCACCCCTCTGCACCTGAGGAGTGACAGTCACACCAGCAGGGATTCTCGGGCTTTGCGTTGCAGCCTTGGCCCATGCAATGACAGGGCTTCGGGGCCGGTGCTTTCTTTTTGGGGGTCATAAACCTATGGAATAAACGACTGAGCTTAATAAAACTAAAATGACCCCCACTGCCATCAGGGCCTCAACATTTATCCCTGAAAACTGGGAATGCTTCTTGCTTCCCCTGCTCTCCAGCCTGATGATCTTTTCAAGAATGTAGGGTGAGGTCCCCAGCTCTGTTGCTATTTCTTCGGCTTTCGACTTATCCAGCCAGAACAAATCATAATCAGTCGAATAGCTGTTCTTATATTTCTGATACAGCTCTTCATCAGAGAGGTTCTTGCATTCGGTACGGATGGACTTGGACATGGATTAGGGGGTGAAAGAGAAGATTTCTTTGAGCTTCGTCTTATGTTCACTGAAGATGGATTCCATGGTGTAAGCAGTGTCTCTCGTCCTGTTGTAGTGAGAGATGACGCCCCAGACTCGCATGCACTCCCCATCAATGGCTGCGCCGATATGGTCTGGTATTTCCATTAATTAAAGTCGTGAGGATTCGGCTGAAGACACTGCAATCCAAGCCCCCTCCACATCTTCACCACCTCCTCCCGGTCATCGATCACGAACTCAATGTTCTTGCCTTGGAGGTGCTCTAAGAAGATGGCCTTCTTTACGACATGGTCAGGCCTCCTGTCTCCATCCTTCCGCATGAAGATCGTGTCGTAGGTGACTCCGTATTTCTCTAGCCATGCCAGCGTGTCATCCAGGCATCGCTCCGGCCGTGCCGTCACAATGCTCACGTCATAGCCACAGAGATAGAGAGTCCGTACGAGATGGACGCACCAGTGGTGGGCTGGGTCATTAATGGCCTCTTTGAAGAACTGATCCCAGTCCTTCTTCTTTGTTCCGGTTACAAGATGGATACGGCTCTTGGGATTAGAGAGTGTGCCATCGAGGTCCACAATGACGCACCGCTCCACATCAATAGGAGCGAACTCCATCTCGCCAAATCCCGGTAGGGGAGAAGAGAGGGCTGGGCTCATTTGGCGGCGGGAAGGAGCTCTGGGTTCTCGTAGATATTCCCTATCACCTCCAGAGCCTTAACCTGCCCCAACAGATGATCGGTAAATGTTTCATCGCTCGGGGCATAGCATTTCTTGTGCCACTGTACGTGATGCCCACTAATCTGCGGGTAATACTCGCCGTCCATATCATAAAAGTTTCCCCATTTGACCTCTCCGATATCTTCCCCCGCCGGGAATCTGTCAGCGACGATATCCCCCTCAAATATCTCCACCCCGTTCTTGTCCTTCAGGCCGGTGGATTGCATGATGACCCATCCATAAATCCCAATTTCTTTTTCACTCGCAATACCTCTCTCCTCAAACCAATAAAGGTAATCACCAAAATTGTCCATCTCCTTATTGTCTATATTCCACCCTCTGAATCGCAGCGGCGTCATATAACCTTCTTGAGGAAATGTGCGATTAAAAGAGCCTCTGCCCTCCCGTCATGCTTCTTCTTCGTAATGTCAGCCTTGGGGTAGAGCTTCTTGGCAAGGGCGATGGCATCCTCCTTCTTCTCTTTGGAGGTAGCTTTGGCTTCTCCCTTCGCCCTCTTCTCGGATAGCCCTAAGTACTTCTTCCATGCACTTGGCTTCGTTCTGTACATCGTCACCTTCAAGGCTGCGAGGATGCCCCAGAGCGCCCCAATTGAGAGGAACGTGCTCTTGGTAGAGGCACTGCTCTGACTCGGCATCGCAATGCCGTCTTCAATCATGGCGAGGACTGGAGCGTGTTTCACGAGGATCATCTCGAAGAGATCAACGAGCCTTGGGAGGTCGTAGTACCCCCGATTCATCTTTCCCTCCTTCACGTGGTAGACAGGGAAGTCATGGATCTCCGTTCTGCCGTCAGGCATTAGGAGAGCCACTGCCCCGTTCTGCCCCGGGTCGATGCCCATGAAGGTGAAGGTGGAGCTCACTTCTGATTTACCTGGGAAGCCTTCACCTGGCTCTGGCGCAGGAAGAAGGAGAGCTGCTTATTCTGGTTGCGAATGATCTGGAGAGCGAAGATGGACCCGTTGTCGATCTTGTACTTCTCACGGAGCGTTAAGAGCTCATCATCGATAGCGAAATGGATGTGCTCTTCTAGAGTCTGAGGAGCCTTCTTCTCGGGTGCCACAGGAGGCTGCGCAACTGCGGGCTTCTTCTTTTCGACTTTCTTCTTAGACATGGAGAAAGAAAATGAATGAATAAAGACAAGGTGCAAAAACACCGGACGCAAGTTCTCCCACCTGGGAGTCATGGGGGATGAAGGCCCCCGAAGATTCCACCGCCAGCAGTCAGACGCCGCCTATTCGGAGGATCCGTCGTCATGTACGGGTCACCACTCATCTACGTTTCGTGGCTCAGGAGTGGAATCATCTGGAGGTCTTTGAAGCCCCTTCCCTGCCGCCCGATCCCCCCGTGGGGGGAACTGATCAGTGGGCGGGAATCCAGAGTCGGGGCTCTTTAATAGGGGCGGCAGGGATTTGACGAGTAACAAGTGTGCTTTCGCTGTTGGGCTAGGACAGTCCTCGTTAAGCCAAAACTCGTATTGTCACCCTACATGTCTCCAGCCTTGCGAAGGCACCGTAATGCGCTCGCAGGCGATGGAGACTCGTTAGGCTCGACACAGCCTTGCGGCTGCCGCCCATTTTCCTAGCGTCTACCTATTCCGCCACGCCCCGTTTAAATACACTTTCAATGCGTCCGGTGCTTTCAAAGATCAGCAGCTCTCTCTTTGTAGAGACAGCCAGCTTCCTGAAAGCGGGACCGATGAAACGCTTAATTGCGACATTGGCGGCAGCAGTTAGGAAGTGAACATACTATAGCAAAAAAAGAGCGGACTCTCAATTGTCCGCTCCTTCGCTTCGTGTCCGAATGCTATTAACAGTCCGTGCACTTCTTCGCATCTTTGTCGTCCTCCTTCTGGAGGTCTTTGGCAATCTCGACAAGGCGAGCTCTCACCTCCTCTTTGCGCATCTGATCTTCAAGCCAGACTCGGATGCCGGCATCGGTGATGTTGCCACAGTCATCCAAGAAGTTCTGCTTCTTTAAGACCTTCGTGTCTGCGTCGGAGAGGAAGTTACGGAATTTCTTTACGAGATCTGTACAGGTGCCCATAAGAAAGGAAAGGGGGGAAGGGGTAGAGAAAGAGACGGTACAAGTGCCGTCGTAGCTGACTGATGCGATGGCCCAGTCGGAGAAGCCGGAGTATGTGAAGTTGTTGTAGTACGGTTCTGCCATACACTTAACTATTGGAAGATGATTCTTTTGCTTTTATATCGTTTGACCACCCAAGGAGCCCGTAACCGGCGACATCCATCCACGGGCTTTCTCCTAGGGCATCCTTGTCCGTAGCAATTCGAAATTGCTTATCCAGGACTCGGATTTGGGTGAGAACATCGTCGTATTGATCGGGCCGGATGCCTTGCGGGTACATAATCTTCAAAACTGCCGGAGTTTTGCCAAAGCTATCCCCATAAGCCTCGTTTTTCTCCTGCACTAATTCGCCGACTTCGATCCCAAGATCCCTATAAGGCTTCTTGGTCGGCTGGAGATCGACGGGGTCGGCAGTGTTCTCCATTAAAATAGATGGGGAGCAACTTCTTTCGTTACCCTGTATGTGTAGGTGCGCAGCATCTTGAAGTCGATCTTCGGAGACTCGTACTTCTTTAAGATGTTCCACGTTTCCTCTGTCACGATGTTGTGGAAGACGGTGTTGAGGAGGCGGGGAATGAGCTTCGAGCTCCATCCATCCTCTAGCTTGATCTTCTCGTATTCCTTCTCCACAAGAGACTTCGTGACGAACTCCTTTGCAATCTCTTCTTCAAGGAGCTTCTGTCCGGTTATCGCTGCCAACCGGAAGGCGTGAGCGTGAGTCTCTTTGAACTCATTGCGAATGATCTTTGCCCAGGTGGTTCGATGGAACTTGTTCTTGAAGGCGTAGTTCTTTATAACGATGCCTTCGCCGAATCCTTCTCCGTCCTTAATGAGGAAGGTGTTCTTCTCTAGCATTTCCTCGAACTGCTCTAGAGTGCCATTCGTGATCTTGCAGAGCGCCGGAATGTAGTCGAGGCCGGCGGCCTCAAGGAGGGGTTTGTACTCTCCGTAGGGCATGAAATAGATCTGCTCGTCATTTCCGCTCTCTCTTGTCACCGTTGCGACATCAAAGATGTAGAACTTCCTCCAGGCCTCCTCTCTGTAGGTCCTAAGCGAGTGGGGGACGAGCCACTCTCCAAAGAGGCGCAATTGTGGATTGTTCTCTAAGAATTTCACAATCTTTTGATTCGAGACCGCATAGGCGCAGAAGCCAGCATTGTCACTGTCGAGTGATAGCGTTCTGTTGCGGCTGCCTGCTCTTAGCAATCCCTCTTCGCTCCACAGCTGGGCGTTCGTGCCGTCGATCTTCGGGAAGACATAGCACTCGCCGAACTGGATATCCTCCACTTCATCCGTGCCGAATCTTTCAAGGTGCGGGTACTTCTTGAACATCAGAACTTCGGGGTAACAAACACATCCAGCCACTGATCCTCCGGCAACATCTCGTCGAAGTAGTGATCGAAGAGCTTCTTTTTCAGGAGGAACGCCTCTAGGTAATACTCGTATTCAGACTTCGTCTTTCCCTTCTGGTAGGGGACATCACGGCGCACGTAGACCGGCTTGTAACCCTTTCTCGTCGGCGTTCCAAACGGCACTACAACTCCGTGGTACTTCAGCCCCGTCTCTTCTTCCAGGGCGTAGATATAGGCTGCATCCTGTTCCAGATGTTTCGACGTCGCAGATTTCGATGACTTGTGATCGTGGACGAAGAGTTGCCCCTTCTTGTAGTCGTCAGTGTCCCTGGTCATTTCTAGGCCGAGGTCTGCCCTCCCGCCGTAGCCAAGTTCCCAAGACTGCACTGTTCGCTCCATCCAGAGGATGTTCGGTCGATGCTCCTCGAACCAAGCTTTGAAGTTGAGGAACTTCTTCCAGACAAAACCGGAGATACCCTCCGTCCATTCGATCGGGGTGGGGTCCTTCAGCAACACTCGATTCAGATAGAGCTCTATCAGCGAGTGGAGCATGGTCCCTTCAGCGGCTTTCTTTTCGAGGAATTTCTTGTAGCCGTCGACTCCCCACAGTTCAATGAATTCGCTTTCCCACTGGTCCAGAAATCCCTTCTCACGGACGAAATCCAGGATAGTGGTGACAGAGGGGCCCTTCTTGCTCTCCCCGGTCTCCGGATGGACGAGCGGATAGAACCTCTTGTCTACGAAACAGCGTTTCTGTGAAAGATCGACAGGACTCACTTCGTTTTCTTCGAAATACCGTAAATCTGCGCAAGGTGCAGGAGCTTTAACGTGTGCTCCTTGCCCTGCAGGTCTTTGATCTTCATCTCCTCGCCGGCCCACTTGTTGATCACTACGGTCTGCCCGTCCGTGAGAAACTGTGAGGGATCCGGACAGTCCTTGTACGTTCCGCCCCTCCCGACGGCAACGACAGTGGCCTGTTCCGGCATCTCGTCATTCGCTGCTGCCGTGAGGACAATGCCCGACGCCGTCACCTGCGTCTTGTCTAAAGGCTCGACAAGCACATGGTCACCGAGCGGGCTAAATTCTACCTCAAGCTGCATGGAATGAACGGTTAGGAAGTGCGAACATCTTAGCACGCTTCGACATTTTTTTCAATTTTCTGCATTTGCGAGGAACCAATATTAATTGTCTTGTGGGAATTGGAACCACAACTGCGCCGTGCTAGAATGCGGGGACTTCCTAACCACTATTCGCCATGCTGCAGAAGTTTCTGACAGACATTTCACTTCCCGGTTGCGTCATCCAGGCAGGCCCACTGAACAGGGTCGATGCTTGTATAAAAAGCTGGTCTCCTCAGGAGCTCGAGAAGTTCGTGGAGGCAAATCCAAGAAGCAACTTGTTCTTTATGGCGGGGGTTAAAGACTCCCCGGGCATTAGGAACGAGAGGGCCGAGGATGACGATATCAAGCTCAAGAACTATTTCTACTTCGACTTCGATATCCGCAAAGGCTCGCCATATCTTGAAGACGAGGACATTGTCTACTGGGGCGAGAACACGCTCCCTGAGCTCCTCAGCGCAGATGCGGTCTTGGCGAAATGGAGATATATAATTTTCTCCGGGAACGGCATTCATGTTTACTACTTTGGCAAACAAGCCATAGAGATTTCAGACAAAAATGCCTGGAAAGAAGGCCTCCGGGTGCTCATCGAACAGGCGGAGCTGCTTACCGATGAGAAGCTTGATAATTCGTGTGTGAACGTTGCCCGTATCGGACGGCTGCCGGGATCCTTCAACCGAAAGCACAACCCCCCATCGCAAGTTAGGATCCTAAAGTTCCAGGATACGAAAATAAGTCTTTCGGAGATGGTTGCGACGGGGGAGAGACGTATCACTGAGAGGCGTGAGACTGCGGCTCAATCTTCGCCACCCGAAGACAAAGTTCGCAATGATACTTACAATGCTATCCAAAAGCTGCCGATAAGCGAGATTGTCTGCCGGGTAATGGGCTGGGAGCTAATGCCGAATGGCAAGAATTTCCGGGACCCCTCCGGCGGCAAGCACAAGGCCACTTACATAATTCCAGAACGAAATATCGTCATGCACGGCGGCTCTGACCACATCCCGAAGACTGCGAACGGCTTTGCGCCGTTCGAGTTCGTGAAGGCGGTGAAAGGCCTCTCCACCCGAGACACGTTCTTCTGGTTCAAGGACCACTACCCGCAGGTCAGAATCGACAAGAAGCCTGGGGCCGAAAACACCTCGTACGGCATCGAGGAGATCCTGAAGGAACTCCAGTCCTCCCCGCCGAACTGTCTGCACATCAATCCGGAGCTCACCCCGTTCCGGCTTTTGGCTCGCAAGAAAGTCACCCGCATCGGGGCGCTCTTCGGCACCGGCAAATCCAAGTTCGGCTACTTCCTAGCAGACCAGCTGCTTCGCAGTGGCTACCGGGGCATTATCTTCTCGACCGAAGTGGACACCACCGAAGTCCTGGCCCACCTGATCTCGATCCAGCTTGGCTGCAAGTACATGGACATCCTGGAGCAGAAGCGAAGCCCGTCAGAGGCATCGCTGCAAATCTATTCTGGCCTGAAGATTTTCGACGTGCGTCACACCAGCAACTCCCTGCGCCAGATGGAAGACCTGATTGCGAAGGCGAAGACCGACGGGGGCGTGGACTTCATCATGCTGGACTACAGCCAGATGATCGACATGAAGCCCGAGGTTTACAACTGGGCCAGAGAGTACGGCAAGAACCTGCAGTCACTCGCCCAGCGGCATGACGTTGCCATCATCGACGTGTGTCAGCTCGGCAAAGAAGGCTTAACCGACCTGCACGAACAGCAGGGCTATATCCCGTTCGAGGGCGGGGGGCCGCTGAACCAGTCCGCAGACGTGTCGATCCTGATCAGCCGAAACAAGTCTCTTGGCACCTACGACCCGCACTGCATCGTCGATGTTCGCAAGAGCAAGACGCTCCAGCGTCGTGTGAGATTGAACATGATCTACGACTGGAAGCATTCGTCCTTCCGACTTGAGGGGTCTAGCGATGACGCTGCGAACGTGGCGCACGCACTACAAACAGGCAAATAACCTCGAACAAAACATGTATGCCCTCTGTTGACTTAAACAGCAGAGGGCGTATCTTGCTAATGCTTCCTAACCGCTGTCACTAGTGCGACGGAAGCAAAGTGGTGCTCCCGAGCAACGAAGGCGTAGTAGCCTTCACTGCATTGGCAACAGCCATAGCGGTTAGGAAGTTACTGCGGGGGCACCACTTTTTTCGACGTGTTTAAGAGAAAATGAAGAGAGAGAAGAAGAAAGAAAAGTACCAAAAGAAAGAAGAAGAGAGAGAAGCAAAAGAGAAATACTTAAAACCCCTCTTAGGGTTTTAAGTATCTAGTATAAAAACAGTTTAATAACAGTATTAATTTTTCTTTGGTACTTTCTTTTTGACGGGCCCACAACGGCGCAACTCTTGGGACAGAGAGCAGGCGTCATTGCGGGCTCGTTGAAAAAAATAAAGAACTGTGTTACCTTGAGCCTTAACTTCCTAGCCACTATGTCGAACATCAAACCCGAGCTCACAGAGCGTGAGAAGCAAATTCTCTACGCCGTCAGGATGATCCAGTTCCGGTTCCGCTTCTCACCCACGCAAGCGGACCTGGCCGATTTCCTCGGCGGCAAGGACAAGGCCTACGGCATCAAGCTCAAGGCACTCGTGAAGAAAGGCTACCTCGAAGTGACGCCAGACAGAGCTCGCAGGAACAGGCGGCTGTTATTCCCCCGGGGCATCACGTTCCCGTGGAACGACTCTCTGCAATTCCCGACAGACATCTTCCCGACGTTCGAAGAAATTCAGCAGATGGGAATTCAGACGTACGCCAGTCCACCACCGCCACCTCCGCCCCCCACACCAACACCAGATGCTGCCAATTGAAGACGGAGAACTAGCGCACTCACTGGTGCGGATGGGATACAAATACACTGAATACAGAAAAATCGGGACGTTCAACAAGCGTGAAGTTTGGGCATTCATGTTTCATAACAAACCTCGGATCCGTAAATTGCGAGATCTGTGGTTTTCTGATAATATCCGTCTGCCCTGAGAAGGGAGTAACTTCCTAACCCCACACGTTTTATGAAGGTCCAAGATCTTTTCAAGCAGGAAGACGGGACGTATTTGATGAACACTCCCCGCCGCCTGACGATTGCCCATGTCCCGTCTGCTGCGAAGGACGGAAAGTTCGGAGCGAAGTATCCGTTCCGTCTGACCTACAACGGCGAGACGTATTTCTGGGACCTCAACGAGGACCAGAAGAACCGCCTCATGACGAAATACAACTACGACCCTGCGACGAAGCAGAAGACGACCGTCCGCTGGACGGCCAAGGTGGGCGATGAATTGGATGTGCAATTCAAGCGAAACACGAAGGAAGGCGGACGAGATTACTACGATGCAGAGCCAACGCCAGAGACTCTTAGCCGTGCACCCTCGCTCACCCCCGCCGACGTCGAGTCTGCCTTCAGCAATGAGCCTGTCACGCATTACGCCCCCGCTACCGGCCGCAATCTGACTGGATCCGACTTCGGGAAGATCAAGAGCTACTGCGGCTTCCTGAATGCTCTTCTGTCCTCTGGCAACGTCGACTTCAATACCCCCGGAGGGGTAGAGAAGGCAAGAGCTATCGCTCTTACGGAGGCACAGCACGCAGAGACGCTCCTCGGCACGATCTAATTTTCTTCCGCTTGTTTCATCATGCATTTGCGTGAGCTTGAAAATACCGTCGTTCACCTCAAGACCGAGGCAGAGAGAGATGAGTACCTCCGTCTCTGTGAAGAGGGAGGGTGGGTATGGTTCGGGAACGGAGAGCGGCCGACTGAATACAGACCCGCTTGGGAGGTGTATGAAGATCAGCTGTGTATTCGTGCTGGGGACCCGCTCGAGTATACCGGGAGGGAGTGGTACAAAAACATGGGCTACCGCATCCTCACCCTCGCCGAATTCAAGAAAGAGCAGGGGATTGATAAGGACCCCAAACACCGATTTAAGGTGGGGGACTGGGTGGAGATCACCGAATCCTTCAGTGCCCCTGGAGTTGATTACATCTACCCAAGAGGAGCCAGGTGCCAGGTCTTCAGTGTAACCAATATGGGGACGATCCTCCGCCTTGCCCAGCCTGATGGCCTTGTGGCTTGGCAGATCTCTAGCGTTCCTCGGGAAAACTACCGCAAGTGCTCACCCCCCGAAGAGAAGTTTGCAAGGCAGGTGGATGAGTCCAAGCCTTCGGATGATGAGGGCTTCTACACCACCGACACTTGTACCCACTCCATACCCTCACCCGTCTCCTCTAATAAATATTCGTTTACTGTCTCCTGTGCATCAGGATCTTCAATTTCTTCTTCCCCATCCAAACGTATGTCTATCCGTTCTCTGTATCGTAACAGCAGACTCAGTTCCGAAGAGCGTGTCCTCCGTAAGGCCGACATTAAAGACGAAGACGGCCTCACCGAAGAGGGCACGGAACTTCTCTTAGAGCTCCTCGCAGACAAGCACAAGGCCGAGCTCGTTGCCGAGGCTAAGAAGATCATCAAGGCCCGCAAGGACGAAGACGAAGATGACGATGCGTAAGTTTCTAGTGCTTCCCTTAAGAGGGGAGCCAATGAAGCTTATGACCACCCCCGACAAGCAGAAGCTGCAGGTTATCGCTCTTAAATTCTTGGTGACAGGAATGTATCTCGAATGGATTCTTGGTTACCAGAGACAGCCATGACCACCGCACAAAAACTACAGGCGATTATCCGGGCTCAGGTGAAAGGGGGATACGATCTCTATGACGTGTTTGATGACGGCCGTGAAATATTCGTAGAGGAAACACGGTATGTGAAGTCGTATAGCCGCCTCTTCCCCGGAGCGGGCTCATCAGTATACATACTTGAAGGCCTCCTCGATCCCGCTGGGCTGAAGGCGGCGTATGGAGAGGAGAAGAATCGCTACGAGCCCTTCGATCCTGTTAAAGACCCCAGCACGGGCATCATCACAAACGCTCTCCCTGGCGATACGTTCGTCGTGGACCTCGGGGAAGAAGAACATGACTTTCAGCGGGTAATCATCATCAGCGTGGGCTGGCGTGAGGCGGCCCGACGGATTCTCGACGCCTGGCTAGCCACGGAGGGCAACGCTGCCAAGACCATCGACACGGCCTATAGCCTTCTCCCGAAAGAATGACCGACTCAGAAATCTACATGCTGATGGCGATGAGGGCGGGAAGTCATGCCGAGAGGATGTTCTGGACTAACAAGATGATGAAAAAGATCACCTATGACATTCAGAAGGCTCTTTCAGAGTTGCCCAAGAACGTACAAGACAAGTTGTTGAAGCCCTAAACCCCTATCTATCTCCTCCAGCCCCACGATGTTATCTTGCAGAGATGAGATGAGTTCCGTCCTCGCCGTAACGAACGCTGTTGCCTCGAAGCTCGACGCCATTGAGGCGTATCCAGAGCTGGCTTCCATGCCTGTGGATCAACTGGAGATCTGCGCAGATGCGTTCCTCGTGAAGATCATTGAATCCATCACGACAGCCATTGATGACAGGGGAGAGGTCTTCATCATCAATAACGATCCGACAGGCCTTGCTGGGTTTCTTTTCGAAGAGGGAATCCCGGTGCCCTTACCTGCTCTCGTCGCCATCGCTCAAGACATCGTGGAGCAGTTGCAGATGAAGGTTCTTGTGACTGCCTACCTCCCGGGAGGACAGAGGCTCTACTACGCCAAGATGGACGTGAGTCTCCTCTGAGTTACGAAACAAATGAAGAGTTCTGTCATTTGATCATTCGTAACTTATCTGGCATTATTCCGTCCACTTCCTAACCACTATTATGCAGTGTGAAGTGGATGAACTTGAATTAGACACAGACATGGAAACAGAAGAAGAGGGCTTCGCCGAAGGCGACCTCTCCCGCTTGGTCTCGCTCGAACACTCTTTCCGTGAGAGCGACATCGAGGCGGAAGGGGATCAACGACTCTTCGCCCCGGAATGGGACCGAGGAGTGAGGGATAGTGCCGGACGGATGCTGATTCGCATCTGAGGGCACAATAAAAGCCCCACCGTGAGGAGGGGCTTTTTACTTACTTCATGATTTCTACTTTCAGAGGACAGCCGTCTTTCGTAGCACCGCCAGGGCAGGCGTACTTCTTATCTGCGAGGACGGCGAGGCCGTCCATGCCAAGTCCTGCCCAGAGGTCAATACGCTTCTCTTTGATGGCCCCGCCCCTGTCGTGGCACTCCACGATGCCGTACATCTCAATCTTGAGCTTGGTGCCATGCGGGATTGAAGGGGGGCATGCTGCCAACGTGAGCGGTGCGTAATTGCGGACATCGCTTCCATCAGCTGTGTGATAGCAGTCGCCTGCGGTCCCATCTTTATTAAGCCCACAGTTCATCCGTACATCCTCTAAGTAGGTCTTGCCCATGTAGTAGCGAGGTTGGCCTACGATCGGGGAATAGTAGCGGGTGATCCTCCAGACATCGTCTGGGAGAGGGGCTGCCTTGTGTAGCGGCGGCTCTGGCTTCGGCTGGGGATACTTCGCCCCAAGCCAGTCAGAGAGTTTCTTTCCCGGGCACGCAGTTGCGCTGGCTTCTCTGTGGGGGATGACGTGCGTAACGGAGGGGTACTGCGCCTTAATGAAGGCGATGAGGTTCTGAAGCGCCGTGAGCTGCTCAGGGGGCGGGAGGTGATTGGTGAAGTCGCCTTCAAGGACGATAGCGAGGGACTCGTTATTGATGTCCTTTTCATCTCCCAGACATTGCTCCATCCCCAGGCCACAGCGGGTGTGGATGCTGCGCTCCTGGGGGCAACGGTTCTGATCAATCTTTCCTTTACTGTTGATAGAGAAGTGATAGGCGATATGGGAGCCTGTGCACCCCTCGGCGTAACCACGCCCAAGGTGAGCTCCTTCTATGACTGCTCGCTGGTCCTCCCTCTCTACCGCCGTGTGGTGCACGACGATTGTTGTCAGGGGTTTGATCAGGCCCCGAAGACTAAAAAATACGCCCCGGGGTCCTGACACACGAAGTCGGGAGACTTCCCGAATTCAGACATGAACCAGTTCTGGGAGTCTTTCAGCTTCTCGCACTCGCTCTTGTCTCCTTCGTAGCAGTCGAGCGTGCGATTTGCGATAGTGATGCAGCTGCCACGAACAGATTCGATGTAGCGCTGCTTAGCCGCCTCCAGTTCGCTTGTGGCGAATGTGCGGCCTCCGATGATGATGAAGAGAGCGAAAACAAACAACACCGCAAAGAGCGGCGCAATCTTTTTTAGCATTGGTGTGGGTAGGAAGAATTACACTGCGGCCTAATGGCCGAGCAAAGGGTAGGGCATTCCTTATTCAGGCTTTATCTCCTCCTCAACCGTAAAGCCGAGGGCTTGGAGAGCCTTTATATCGTTTAACGTAATCGAAGGGGAGCCCGTGAGAAATGAGATGGGCTCCCGGTGTGCGGTGGTGATGTACATGCGGATCTTTCCGTAGACGTTTCTCTTCTGATACTTGATGGTTGTTCCGAGCATGAGAGAGGTGGATGGGCGGGTATTATACCAGCATCATCCCGAAGTCCCGGCTCTCGAATCTGCGCTTTCTGACTTCGTCCATCTTCTTAGAAATGCGTTTGGCGACTTCGAAGTGGATGCCCATGCGGGCGAGCTCGACTAAGTACTGGCGGGCTTCTTTCTCCGTAGCCTGGACCGTCATGGACTCAATGGCGTGATAGGAGGCAGCACCGAGATCGGGGATGTGCTGATAGATCTTACAAGTTTCTGGGATATCGGTTGGGACCTCCGGGAAGACGACAACGATACCGCCCTGATGCACACCCTTCTTCCATTTACGGATGAGGGCTTTGACGGGGGGCTTGCGAATGACGTCCTCCTCGGGGGCGGGGAGTCTAATCTTGCGTCGGGGCATGCGGTGAAGTGGGAAAGTTCTGTGATACCGTACCATTGTATTTCGTAAATGATAATTGACGTGTCTCTCAAAGAGTGGAATTACCACAGATGTGGATCTGTCCACGCTTTACCTGCTCCGTCCAAACCTGCTTATGCTGAGGAGTCGTAGCATGCGCCTCAATGTAGGCGGAATAAGAGAGGCCAGAGGCTGTCGTGCCCTGGCAGAAGGTGAGGGGGACCAGATGACCAAAGACGAGGATTCCAGCGGTGAGGAGGGTAACCATAATGATAAGGGGGAGTGGGGAATTAGAAGATGAATGAAAAGAGAGACGAGACCGCAAGGGCGCAGAGCCCCATGAAGAGGGCAGGGCCAAAGGGGATGAATGGGGTTGGGGGTGTGACGAGTCGAGAGCGGCCTAGAAGCTCACGCCGAGACATAGAGAGCGTCATAGGCGGCATGGGATCCGGGACATCGTTTAAGAAGTCTTGGACAGTGCGATTGTTATTCATGGTGATTAAAGGGGAAGTGAGATTCAGCGAGAGCAATCACGTATCGGATATCCTCTGCAATGCTCACCCAATTGAAATGAACCGCAGCTGACGGACTCTCAATGGCGTCCTCGGCATCTTTGAGAGACATCTTCAGGCGCTGGAGGAGGATGGGAGCGGCGGCCATCAATTGCGCATCACTTCTGAGCTGGCAGATGGCAATGATGGGCTTCTCGTGCGTGAGGAAGGAGACAGGCTTATTCGGGGCCACGATGGCGTAGTTCAGGCCGTCCTCGTCTACGTGCCAGAGGCCGGGGGTAATGGGTTGGGGCATAAGCTGATGGGAGTAGCCCGTTCCGGTGGGAAGGGGCATAGAAGTTGGGAGTTGGGAGGAGCGACGAACATCGCCCAAAGAGTCCACGTCATTCGACATAGAGGGGGGATAAAGGAGGAGTGCGCAAATGCGGATTCGTTATTTCTTCTGCTTCTCGTAGACAAAGAGAATGTGCATCTGGTCGAAGATGTTTTTGAGGGCCTTTGCAGAGCTCTCGCCATGATCAAGCGTCAATGAGGTGGTGACAGTGAAGACCACGCAGGGCTCAGATCTGTGTGTTTTTCGGCCGATCTTGTAGCTACCACGGTCCAGGGAATAGGTGACGTGACCGTAGAGAGACGAGAGGTAGTCCAGGGCACGAGAGGTGCGTGCATCAAGATCGTCTAATTTGCGGCCGTGTTTGTCAGTCTTCACGTTCACGTAAAACTTAAAGGTGAACATACGAAAGAGGGAAAGGGAGGACGGAGATAAATGTTTGTATGAGTGAGGGGGCTTATTGCATCTTGAGCCAGGCTTCTTTGATGATCTTGTCTTCAGAGATGTCATGACCTGACTCCATCCTGCCCCACCAGGAGCCTAGGTCAGAGATGAGAACAGGTTGCCCGAGGGCTTCGAGGGTTTCGAGGAGCTTTGAGCTCACCACGATCCATTCAGTAATGTCTTGCTCGTCTTCGCCGCCATCTGGAGTTTCAACGTAGAGATTGCGGATATCATCGTGCGTTATGACCACGCTTTCGAGAAGGAGTAACACAAGGCTTGTCTGGTTCTGGTGTGCATGAATCTGAACGAATGCCTTCAGCTCTTCAGCGGTGGGAGGTCTCGTTTGCATTGTCATAGTCTAGGACGGGGAGGGGATTTACAGAAGATCAATGAACGGAGAGGCGAGCGGAGAGGGGCTCAAGTCGATAGGCCCGAGAGCCCCTGCGAGTACAAGCGCAATCAGCGCAGAACCATACAGAACGATAAAGAGACGAGACGTGAAGCACGTCATATAGAGAGGGGGTAGGAAGTTCGCCCGGATGGGCGTTCTTCCGAGGTCCGAAGGACCAAGGAAGTTACTCGTCCCACACAGGAATGTGGAACGGCAAAAAGAGGGAAGCGAAAGCGGCACCGAGTGGTGCAGCTTATTCTTCCCTCAGTGGCGACAAGAGCGAGGCAATGAGGACGATAGTCGTTCCTATCTCATGTGCTACGCTTGGCACGTAGCGCTCTCTAGTCCGATTGAGGTGTGCAGGTTGAGTCTTACGGTGTGACCTGCTTGGCGGTGATGACAACCAGAACGGTTAGGAAGTATCTTTAGTATATACCTCCTCCCTTGAGTGTCAAGGACAAAATATCAATAATATGGTATAATAGCTAAGTATAAAGAGAGGGGGATTGCAGGCTTTAGGCAAGTGTGGTACATAGGAGGAGAAATTTCACACACACGCACATTATGACGCCAGCTGGAGACGAGCATAAGTGGCCTGAGGTGGTGCCAGCGGGGAGTAAGAAGGGGACCCCGCCGCATACGCCACCCTACTACTACGGCGGCCACGCTCCTTTGGCGAAGGGGGCACGTATAGCTGATTTGGAGGCGAAATTGGGGAATGCGGCGCTCAAGCGTGAAATTGGAGCAGGAGTGCTCGATTACTGGCTTGGGATCTTGAAGAGAGATGTGAAAGACGACGTGAAGCACTCAGATCAAATGAAGGCATCAGAGAACTTGGCGAAGTTCGCAGAGCTCATAGGCAGCGACGCACAGAAGACCACCATAAACCTCTTAAGAGTCGATCCGGCTCATCTTCCAGAGGAAGAACTGCGACGCATGCTAGAGGCAGAGGAGAAGCAGAAGGCGAAGGAGAATGCAGTAGACGTGTGAGTACAACACACTTGTGTGTGAATGTACTTTCACTAATCTATATTATGTAAACAAATTGGCGAAAAGGCCCACAGTTGCGCAGCAGCAAGCCATGTTTGCAGTCCGGAATTGCACTTGTCTGTTTGTGTTTTGCCACCCCCGGTGTTTAATTGGAGCCACCCCCCTCACACAGCCAGAAATAAAAAATTAGAAATAGAGAGTCACTATTGCCTGCAGGACCACAGCGATCCCCACGAGCCCCGCTATGCGATTTGCTTGGGCTGTGGACGCTCTTCCTCTCTCCTCGCTCTCTAGAAGCGCACGACGATGCATCGCCGCTGTAACGACCGCAGAGGCCATCTCGAGGTGCGCTAGCTTTGTCGTGCCAGGTTGCGGCACCCACCCCTCTACCATCGCTATCTCCTCAGGCGTGAGGTACGCCTTCGCTTCTTCCATGAGCTTCCCGTTATTCAGCATGTTTCAAAAGTACCCCTCCCCCGGCAGGCAGGAAAGGGGTCCCATGTTTCTATAATAAATTATTTCTTCAGGAAGGGGAGGTAGTCCACCTCTTCCTTCTCTCCCATGAGCGCCTTCCACTCCTCAAGAGAGTAGCTTTTTACGAGTGTTTTTATGAAAGCCGAGGCTGGCGGGCTCGGGTACGTGTTCACAGCGTCGTCCCTGTAAACCGGAGCCCCAAACTTCATGCGCTGCCAGAACGGCTCCCGCCTGGGGGCGAGCACAAGTTCTCCATTCCCGTCTGCTCCCGTAGCATCCCGGGAATAATCCCAGACTGTAAGCCCCTTCTCAGGCGTGGCTTCACTGACGCCTATTATGCTGCAGAAATCACCTAATTTGGTCTCTTCGCTGGCCGTGGTCTCCTTCTTCTCTGCCGGGGGGCAATAGACCCCCCAGTCGAGATCGACACCTCCTGAGGAAATCCTCTTTGGCTCTTCTACGCCTGGCCACGAGAGCCCCTCCTTGAGACAGACAGCCTTGAGGAACTCAGCTCTCATGAGGAGGCGGTCTGCTTCGGTGTCGTTCTTGTAATCTTTGGTGGAGTAGCCAGTGAGTTTTTCGGAGAGCCAGATCTTCGCCGTCTTCTCCGTTGCCATCAGCGGTCCGCTGATCTCATTCTCTCTCACGAGGCGATAACCTCCGGAGTAGTCGATGTCGATCTTCACTGGCCCGATAAGCTCTCGCAGCTTCTCCCGCTCAAAGTCTGCGTATCTCTGCCAGGTGTTATCGTGATTCACGTAGATATCCGGGCGACCAAACGGCCGCCTTGTGTGCGCTTCTCGAACATCGAGATATTGGATGTCCCCAATCGGATATATCTTTGACTCGAGACAGATATACGGCTCACAGATCATGAAGAACGGGGGAAGAAATATCGAAGAAGCTTCTTGAGTAAGCACTTCCAGGCAGGGGCACTGAGAAGCGTCCAATGGTGTGCGCCCTTCCTCCACTTGCCGCAGAGCTTGTACCCCCTGAATTTCCACCTGACCCACAGAAGCCTGAAGGCCCTCCTCACCGTGACAATTTCTGGAGCGTACTCTTCAACACCATTCTGAAAGGGGGCGCAGTGGTCACACGCATAGAGATGAGTTTCGGTGACAAACCATCGGGCTCTTCCAAACTCCCCGTAACACGTATCACAGGGCGTCTTAACCGACGGATGAAGGCCAAGACAGGGCATTAGGCAAAAGGGTTCTCTGCCTCAACCACAAGGAGAGTGATACAGAGACGGAGGAGATCGATGGCGATGGGGTGTGCAGCCTTCGCCTCTTCGTTTAAGAGGATCTCTTCACATCGCTTCTGGATGCGTTCCAGATCGCCCTCAGAGATCGCTTCGATCACCTGCGGGTACTTCTCGAGCACGTCCATGTGGACACGGGCATAGACCTTCTGCTTAACGCCGATGAGCTTACGCTTCGCCATCTTTGGGTGGGGGAAGAGGTTTCTTGTTTCTGCCCTCTCGGAGGCGTTCACGAAGCTCGAAGTTCATGTAGGTGGGCGTCGTGAGTCTCTTAAGGTTTGAGTAAAAGCCCTCTTCCGTGAGGGAGACCTTTCTCTCAAGATACTTCTTGAAGTCTCTTTCGCAGCGGTGAAGGATCAGGAAGTGCGTATCACCTCCGCATTCCCGGCACTGCAAATACTTGCCGGCTTGGGCAGCGATGACGGGGTATTTCTTTCCGTAGGCTTTGGTCAAACGAGTCCGCAATTGCTTCTCACTCAAAGACATCTTTTCTGGCATCAGCCGTGGTTAGGAAGTTGCGCATATCCTAGCACAATATTCGTGTTTCCTCAATTGTTGGAGAGGTGTGAATGTGGTAGAGTGCGTGGTGCTTCCTAACCCTTTGGTATGTACCCCACCCGTAACAGAAAGTGCAGTTCACACACGCCGAAGCCCAACGGCATTTGGACGACCCCGTCCGGAAAGCAGTACGCAGTCTGTAGCTGGTGCGGCTTTCAGTACCAGATCGGAGCGGAGTCAGAACGAGGGGGAAGACAGTACCCCGATGCAGCTGATGACTTCGTGTTTTGAACTCTCCTGAGTAACTTTTGTGTTCGTCTCTTTGAACGTACTTTAACCTCCTGCTTCAATGGAGATTGGCGCAATTGTGTGCTCGTTTAAAAGAAAAGTAACAAAAGAAAAGCGTTAGCCATGACTATCATGTCTAACGCCTGTATTTAACTGTTTTAAGTACTCTAGAGAACAGGAGGAGATTCGAAAGAGCTAGGGGCTCTTTCTCTCTCCTCTCTCTGGACTTCTTTCTTTGGTTCTTTCTTTCTTCCCTCTCTCTCGTCTCTCTTTCTCACCTAGCACTTCCCCGGGATTCTCTAGTAACAATCATAGCAAAGAATTTAGAAGTGCGCAAGTGACCAGTCATTGAATTGTTTTTTGATGTGTGCTACGTTTCGAAATTGATGCCAAGGAACATTGCAGGAAGGCACCCACAGAGAAGTGAGATTGCAGAGGCGAGAGGCAGCAGGAATCCTTCCCAACTTTCAGTATGGTATTCGAACACACGTGGGCGAAAGCCCGTCATAAGGCCGTGCGCTGGGCCCACGTCCTAAGCATTATCTCCCTGGTCCTCTACATCACCATCCGGTCACAGTTCACGCCGCTATCGTCTTAAAGTAAACAGCCAATACCCACACAAGAGAAACTCCCAACGCCTGACGAGATCCGCTCGATCTTAGCCAGGAGAGAGCTCGCAAGACGTCACCTGCGGGATTTCACCACGTTCACCTTCCCGGGCTATCAGAATGCCCGGCACCAGGATCTCTTGAATGAGAAATTGGAACAGGTAGAGAGATATGTAGCAACGGAGGGCAAGGAGGGGATTGGGAGGCTGATCGTCACGCTCCCGCCGAGACATGGGAAGAGTGAGAAAGTCTCCATCCGCTTCCCGGCGTGGTTCCTCGGGCGTAACCCGGACAAAAAAGTTGTTCAGGTTTCGTACGGAGCAGAACTCGCAGAAGACTTCTCGAGGCAGGTGAGAAGTGTCATCGAGGGGCCCGAGTTCCAAGTGATCTTCGGCAAGACCTCTCTCCGTGCTTTGACGGAGGACGGAGCCGCAGTTTCTGTCGACCCAGAGCGAAGAAAGCTCCAGAGCTGGGACATCGGAGGGAGGAGAGGGGGGTTGACAGCTGTTGGTGTCGGAGGAGCACTCACGGGTAGGGGAGCCGACCTCCTGATCATCGATGACCCCATCAAAAACAGCGAAGAAGCCGACTCGGAGGTGATGCGGGACAAGGTCTGGGACTTCTACACCTCCGTGGCCTACACACGATTACACAAAGGCGCAGCGGTCATTGTGATGTGCACCCGCTGGCATGAAGACGATCTCGTCGGCCGTATCCTCGAGCAGAACCCGGGTAACTGGACGGTCATCAACCTCCCGGCCTTCGCTGAAGACAATGACCCCTTAAAGCGCCCCGTGGGGGAGCCGCTCTGGCCGGAGAGATTCGATGCTGTTGCCTTGAACGACACGAAGTCGGTCTTAACCCCAAGGCAGTGGAACGCTCTCTATCAGCAGCGTCCCACCTCTGCCGAAGGGGATGTCTTTCAGGAGGGTTGGTTCAGATATGGCAGGCTCCCGCACCCAGACGAGATTACGAGGGGGATCCAGATCTGGGACACGGCCTTAACCGAGAAGGAGGAGAGTGACTACTCGGCGTGCGTGACAGCCTACGTCACCAAAGACGGCCTCTTCATTGCAGACGTCTATCGTGCTCACCTGAACTTCCCTGACTTGAAGCAGAAGATGTACAACCTGCACGAGCACTGGAGCAATCACTTCCCGATCTCCCGGGTGATGATTGAGGACAGGGTATCCGGGACATCCGTTTTGCAGGCGCTTCGGAAAGAGAGCGCCCTGCCCGTGATGCCGCTAGACCCGCTCACAGAGATTGGAAAGTCGAAGCTGCAGAGGGCCCAGGCTGCGTCAGGGTACGTCCAGGCCGGCAGAGTGATCCTCCGGGAGGGAGCGCCCTACCTGGGGGATTTCATGCACGAGATCCTGTCGTTCCCACGAGGGAAGCACGATGATATGTGCCTAGTTCCTGGAACGATGGTAGAAACTTCCAAGGGGCCAAAGACTATCGAGGATATTCTGCCTGGCGAGTTGGTATCGACCCGGAGGGGCCTGAGAAGGGTTGTCGCCGCAGGAATGACGAATCCCTCTGCACACGTAATCACAGCAAGTCTTTCGGATGGAACCTCCCTTACAGGGACCCCCAACCACCCTGTTTGGGTAGAGGGAGCGGGATTTACCCGTCTTGATTCACTCGTTTATGGAGATATAATGTTCACATGCAAAAACAAAAAATTGAAATCTTCGAACTGGATGGGATGCGCTTCCGCCGCTACCCGGACAGTCCTCGTCTCAATCACCGGAGGTATTTCCAGATTCACAAAGAGAATAAAGGGCCTGTTCTCTACCTACATCGATACATTTGGGAAAAAGAAAATGGACCGATCCCCAAGGGTTATCACATCCACCATTCAGATGAAAACCCCCTCAACAATGATCTCTCAAATCTGGAGTGCATTACATCTGCCGAGCACCGGAGGCGCCACCGGGGAACGTCAGAAAGAATGCTCCGACACTTGGAATCCATCAGGCCTGCAGCAGGCCTCTGGCACCGAACAGAAGCAGGAAAAAGGTGGCACAGGGAACATGGCCGACAGTGCTGGGAGGGAAGAAAGGGGGCTAGGGCCAAGTGCTCCGTATGCAAAGAAGAATTCACTGCCTTCTTTCCCCGGGCAAAATTTTGCTCCCGAGCCTGCTGCGCAAAAGACCGTAGACAAAGCGGTAAAGATGACGAAGTCCGTACTTGCGAGCATTGCAAGAAGACTTTCGCCAGAAGCCGCTTCAGAAAGACAAGATACTGCTCCCGTGTTTGTGGTGGGCTTGCGAGAAGAGGAAAGAAGATCTCCCGTTTACTCCCTAGCGGTTGAGGGGGCGCCCGAGTACTTTGCCAATGGTGTGTTAACTCACAACTGTGACGCCCTGGTCTACGCCATCCTGCAGACCCAAGGCGGCGGCAAGTCCAAGAAGAGAGCGGCGTCACTGCGGGATCGTTATGGATTTTTGGGACGTCCGGCAGACAGACATTCGAAGATCCTGGGAGCCGGCTGGGGCCTCTAAAATCATAGTGCCAAACCATAGACGACAGAATCGTCATCTGTTACGTTCAGAAATTGGCGTTAGGCCCGTCCAGGCCTTTGCCTCTCACTGAGGGTGGGAAGAACACAAACACAAACAACAACACCTGTATGCCCAAGGCTGCTGCCCTGAACCCCGAAAACAAAGTCACGTATACTGACAAGAACAAGGTTCCGAATTTAGAAGAGAAGCAGAACGAGGTTCCGAAGGTCTGGCAGCCTACAGACGAGGAGCGCTCCATCGTGGAGCGCCTCCTTCGTCGACACCAAGATCTTGTGGTTGCCCAGCAGCACTACCACCAGGAATGGGATGACGCCATCACTATCCTCGAGGCGGAGATCCCCGAGGACCCGACCAACACCAAGGAGCGTTTCCGTATTCCGTGGTCCCACACGATCATTGATACGGCTGTAGCCGAAGAGCTCGATGCCTTCCCGGATATCGCTGTCGATACCCAGGAAGCCACCGACAAACAGAAGCTGCCGCTGATCGATGCGGCCAAGAAGTACGCCCTCTCCCGCACGAATTGGGACAAGGTGAAGCAGCAGGCGCTGCGACTCAGGAGAGTCTACGGCCACGTCCCCGTGCGCATCTACTTCTGCCGGGAGACTCGCATCATCAAGCAGCGCAAGCCCGTGAAGGGGGATGATGGGATCACGATTAAGACGGAGGAAGTGATCGACTACCCCTGGGACGACATCAAGATCGAGATTATCGATAACCCGAAGAGGTTTTTAATCGATGATGCGGCGAAAGACATCGACGAAGCGGAAGACTGCATGCTGGAGACGGAGATGAGCTGGGCTCAGTTCAAGCAGATGGTCCAGCACGACAAGCGATACCAGAATATCGAGTACGTGCAGCCTGGCTGCGCTTACCGCCTGGATGACAAGCACATGCTGACGTCCCCGCTCTCGCTCATCCCCGATGAGACGAAGCGAGTGGTGGTTCTCGAGTACTGGAATAAGTACCGAGACGAATACGTTGTAATGGCGAACAACGTCTTGATCCGCCCGACCTGCCTCTTAGACGACCACAAGGAACTGCCTTTCGCCGTGCTCCACATGCACCGGCGTCCTCACACGTTCTACAGCAAGGGGATCCCCAAGCTCATCGAATCGCTTGAGGCCGCCTACAACGCCATCATGCAGGCGGAGGTGCGGGCCACGAAACTCGCCTTCCCGATCCTTGCGACCTCCGACGACTCGGTCGTCGACCCCAGATCCATCGCTTCCTATCCGGGCGTCGTTTTAGACGGGGCCAAAGACAACATCGAACTGATGCAGCTGGGCTCCGTGCCCGGCGAGAGCTACAAGTTGAAAGACAAGATCGAGGAGCTTCTGATCTGGGTGACGGGCATCAACTACCAGCAGCTCTTCGGTGAGCAGTCGGAACGGGTGGGCATCGAGGCCCTGAAGAAAGAGGGAATGCTCGCAAGAGTGAACGCCAACCTCCGAGAGAATGAGGCGAACTTCATCGTGCGTCTCGGCAACCTCTTGATCCAAGACATCATGCAGTACTTCCCGGCCCCCAAGATAAGGAGGCTGATGGCTGAGGAAGACATCTCGGACCTTGAGGAAGATGAGATTGTCCGTGACAAAGACAAGAATCCGATTGCGAAGCTCGAAAAGAGGAAGATCCCGATGGACGGCATGAAGATCATCGAAGAGGAGGACAAGAGCAAAAAGTCTTTCTCCCTGCGACTGGACCCCTCGGGCAACAGCTACATCCTCGCCCGCCCGGAGTACATCCGCACGAAATCGAGACTGGATGTCCGTGCCGTGCGCCCGAGCGCCATGGGATCCTCGAAGGAGGCCAAGAAGCTGACGCTCAGCGAATTGCTGAACACCGCCATCACCGTGAACGGCTCCTCTCTCCAGGTGAATCCGGAGACGGGGGTTGCTAGCGGGAAGCTGGTCTGGGACCTGGAAGCCCTCTCGAAGGAGCTGGCCGAGGTCAATGATTTGCCCGTGAAGAAGGTCATCGTGAGCGAGCAGAGAGACGAGGGGAGGTCCGCCACGAGTGCCATGGAAGAGCTGAAAAAGAAGTTCCAACAGACGTTTAAGTCACCTGAGCCCCAGGCCATGCCCCAAGAAGAGGGGATGCCGCAGGGTCCAGCACAGCCGCCTATGAGTGGAACTGACCAGCTTTCCATGCTTAACCAACTTCAGTGATGCAAAAGTTCATCGAGTGGATTAGAGGACTCTTCGGTCCCGCAAAGCAGGGCGCCGTTGTGGACCCCGTGTTCACGACTGCCGGCTTCAAGGAACCCAAGCTCGATGAAATGAAGGCGATCTGCCACCTGATCTCCCAGCCGGAGTTCCGTCTGCTAGAGAAGTACCTTCTGTGGAAGGCGGATCGCAAGCGAGACAAGGCCCACGGCTTTACGATCGTGGGGAAGACGACGGAGGCTACGGTGTGCGCCGGAGGTGTCGAAATGGTGTCGGAAATCACGCATGACTTCGCCTCCATGTGGAAGCAGGTCAAAGACGCAGATGCGCAGCCGACCATCCCCGCCAAGATATGAAGCCGATCTTCCACAAGAACTTCAAGCTCTGGAAGCCGAATACGCACTACGCCTGCCGCAAGTGCAAGATCCCGTATCCAGTGAGAGGGGACACGTATCTGTACACGAAAGTCTCGACTCCCGCCGTCGATGGAACCCAGGCGTACCGGGTGTACTGGATGGGGCATTGCGGGCACATGCGGATGCGTGGATACACGAAGCCCGTGGACTTCAATAAGAACCTCGGCACTCCGGAGACCCTGGAATCACTCAAGACTTTTGAGGAAGAGGAACAGGAAGAGCAAGCGCTCTTCCAAGAGTTGCAACAGCATGCGATGAACAAAAGCCAGAACAGGCGTCGTATCTATTGACCCAATTTTGAATTCTTGTTATATCCGAAAATAGTTCTTTTACTTCACTGAACGTCATTCTGATGGTTGCATCAGCCTCTCGAGTCGCCCCAACGTGGGCTGGAGAGGCGCATAGAGCCATCAGGAAATGATGTCTCAGCCTACACACAAACAATCTTATGACCGCACAAAATGCGTCTGTGAACCCTGCCGATTCAGCGGGGCAGCCACAGACACTCACTCCGAGTGGAAACGGGGGACAGGTTCAGACTCAGGACTTTACGCAGGTGGGAGCACTCAATGCCCCAGTAGCGAAAGCCTCTGTTGCCGTACCTGTGACTCAGGGCCATGTTCAGCCGGCCCCAGTCGTGCAGCCACAGACAAAAGACGACCGACACGCAGCACAGAAGATCGGAGATCTCAGCGAGAAGCGGCTCAAGTACGCCCGGATCGCTGTCGAGTCCGATCAGGACAATATCTACAAAATAGCCGAGGAGGAACCGGAAGTCGCAGAGAAGCTTCTCAAGGAATTCGACTATGGAGTCGAGACTTTGGAAGAGCTTCTGCAACGAAAGGAGAATCCCGATGCGAAGCCCGAGGACATCAAGAAAGAAGTCCAGAAGGACAAGCGTTTCCAGGCGATTGAGAAGAAGCTGCTCGATTCGGAAGTCGAAAGATTGCGAAGTGTGCACCCGGACCTTACGGGTGAACTGGAGGAAGCGTTCCGAGAGGTATACAGCGACCCGCACTATTCCGACGAGAAGAAATTCCCGCTCGAGAAGAAGTACGAACTCGCCAGGGTACTCTCCGGGAAAACATCCCAGACCACGACCGCCAATGACATGGCGCTCGACATGCTGAATGTAGCAGAGGGTTCTATCTCTGCTCCGAGAGCCACGACGGTAACTGAAAAGAGACCGCTCCTGTCTGCGGAACTCGCAAAGCGCATAAGAGAGTCAGGCGTCGATCCTGCGAAGGCCGAGCAATACCTCGACCCGAACATCGATCAGATCCTGAGCGAAACTCTTCGCTTCGCAAGATAGAAAGCTACACGGCCCCGTCATCACGGGATTACCCGTTTGTACCTTTCATTTTTAAACACACATTATGCCTACCATTACTGGTTTCCATTATCACGATGGAGAACTCATCCAGGAGCCCATCTTGATCAAGGCGTCCACGGCTGTGAAGCCGGGCTGCCCGCTCAAGCGCACCGCCACGGCTCAGACCTGGGAGCCTGCCACGACGAACGAAGCCGTTGGCTACGTCCTCTCCGACAAGGAGAAGGTGTCCACGGACTCCGACTACGCTTCGAACACGTACCGCATGGCCACGAAGGTCTTGCCGAGCACGCAGTTCCGCTGCGGCGCCGGTTCCGGCACGTTCGCCTCGACGGATGTTCAGTGCGACCTCACCTCTGTGTCCTCGGGCCAGGTGAACGCTGCTGCTGACACCGCTTCGAATAACGATCTCTACATCGACAAGATCCTGTCCACGGCGTCCGCCGTCGTTCGCTTCATGATCCGTGTTGGAGAGTGATCTGACTGATCCTTTCGAACTTTTTTACACACAAACCTAACAACGAAATATGCCTACTCAACTTCTTAACCCGTACAACCTGGGTCAGCTCAATGACCTGGTGAAGATCGGGATTGTGAACTGGCACGAGGGAGCCTCGATGTCCATTCCCAAGACGCTCGCTGTCCGCTCTCTCTTCTACGAGAAGTCGGCTCCTGAGCTGTCTGAGGCTCACGCTGGTTTCAACGAGTCTGGTTTCTCGCACGTCACGGGTGACAACGAGGACTACGCTCTCGTGTCCGACACGGAAGGCGACACCATCACGCTCACGCAGGTGAAGCGCACCGCCCGCCGGAAGATCACGGAAGACCTGATTGAATTCAACAAGTACGCCCAGATCGGTGCCCTGCTTCGCAAGACCGGCACGAAGCTCTGGCGTGGTTACGCACTCGACCTGACCCACAAGTTCACCTTCGCTTTCGACACGTCCTACACGGATCGTGACGGACGCACGGTGTCCACGGTCGGCGGCGACGCTGCGGCCATGTGTGCCGATACGCACACCCTCAACAACGGTGACACGTACGACAACAAGCTCGTCGCCCGTCTGTCCGAGTCGTCCCTCGAGGACGCTGAGGACCTCGGCGCTGCGATGGTGGACCAGAACGGCGAACTCGTCGCTCCGGAATTCACGGCCCTCGTCACGGGTCAGCACGCAGGCACTCGCCACCAGGCGATGCGCCTGTCGAAGCAGAACCTTCAGGTTGGCTCCGATCTCAACGACATCAACCCGTACCAGGGTGTGTACCGCCACGTCATGCTGCCCTACTTGGACACCACGGCTGCCGGCGCCAAGAACACGGCGAAGTCCCGCTACTGGTTCATTGTCGACGAGAACCTTGCTAAGGCTGACGGTCAGCTGATCTCCTCGATCCGCACGATGCCGGACCCGGAGGCTCCGACGGTCGATCCGAACAACAACTCCATCCAGTTCAAGGCCAAGATGCGTTACGACATCGGCCACCTGGACGGTCACTTCGTGGTCGGCTCCGCCGCCGTTTGATCTTGAAACCTGGAGAAGGGGGCTTCGGCCCCCTTCGACTAACTTCATCCACTCCAACAAACATACATGCCTATCAATCCTTATAATCTCACTCCGACCACGCTGAAGGGACAACTCCCGGAGGCTGTCGGAGACGTCGTCTTCGTGAGCTCGGCAACGGGTAACGTCTCAGGCGACGGTTCGTCTCTCCGCCCGTTCTCCACGATTGAGGCCGCCTTCAACAAGTCGGGTCTCTCCGCTGGCGACGTGATCGTGGTCCTCCCGGGCCACACGGAGACCATCTCTGCTGCTGCCGGCATCGTTGCCGACGTTGCAGGAGTGACGGTCATCGGTATGGGCAACGGCTCCAACCGTCCGACCATCACCCTCGATACGGCCACCACGGCTGATATCGACATTGATGCTGCGAACATCACCATCAAGAACCTGCGCTTCGTGTCCAACATCGATAGCCTCGCTGTCGTCTTGGACGTGAACGCCGGCAACTTCGTCTGCGAGGACTGCGAATTCGTTTCTTCCTCGACGAAGGAAATCGTGAACTTCGTGAACCTGGCGACCACGATCGACGGCTTCACGTTCCGTCGCTGCAAGTTCATCCAGCCCACCGATCCGGCGGGTACGGATGGTGCTGCGGCAACGGGATGCTTCTATCTCGTGGATAGCGAAGACCTCTTCATCGAGGACTGCTACTTCTACGGAAACTTTGAGTCCGCCATCGTCCATAACAAGACGACGGCTGCCAAAAACGTCTGGCTCCGCAACTGCTACGGCACCCAGCTCCTCTCTGGAGCCGAGGTGTTCATCCAGGTTGCAGCCATGGAAGGAGGTGCGCAGAACTGCTTCTTCATCATCCCCGGTGCGGATGATGTCACGGAGGCGAAGACGTGGGGAACCATGTCCGACAAGTTCTTCATCGACGTCAACTCGTCCATCGGTAACGACGGTGCGGGTGGTCAACTCGGCGTCGCAGGTGCGACGGCCGCTTCCTGATCCTCTCGGGGATTTCCCATCCTCTCTTCGGAGAGGAGGGAGAAGTCCCCCTGCCTCAAATCGCTTATTCATTCCTAACCATATTCTATGTCTAAGCTGACCTACGACAGGGTACAGCAATTGGAGAAGATGGGCCGTCCGCCCATCGAGCTCCCCGCTGAAATTTTCTTCGGAGGCAACGAGAAGTTGCAGAAGACTCCGGGCCGTCATCACCTCCCGCAGTATCGAGAGACGGGAACCTACAACCATCCCAACCTCGTGGCGCATCGAAAAAGGGTCGCTGGAGATCGGGTGCAGCGTTTGGCGAACAGCAAGATGTCCGACGTCGAATTCACGGCGATGGGAGGCATTGATGGCCTGAGGGCTGCGCTCAAGGAGCACGGTCTGGGCTTGAATGAGAAGGCGATGGAGGTCGTGACGGAACAGGCTCAAGAGCTCCAGGCCAAGGTTGAAGTGAAGAAGATGGAATGGGACCAGCGAGTCCAGAGCTTTGAGGCGCAGACGGGGAAGAAACACAACCCCGTTGTCGCTGAGCCCGTAAATCCGCACGAGAACATCGTAGCCGCTGCGGAAGCGGCGGCGAATGCGAAGGTGACGGGGAGCGATGACCTCTCCGATGGCGATGATTCCGAGAAAGACGGCAACAAGACACCCGTAGGAGCTCCGACTGAGGACCTCCTCGTTCAAATTTAATAAGAACTCATGGCCACCTATCTCTTCAACACCTTCGGCGAAGTCGTAGACGATATCTTCTCCGAACTGGGGGTGGACTCGGGGAACTCATTCCCCGGTCTCTCCCAGGAGGTGGTTGAGAAGTGGGCCAATAGAGACAGAAAGGAGTTCATCGATGACGTCCGCATGAAGACGGGGGAGACGACGAGCGGATTCGTAACAGTCTCCGACACGACTCTCTCCGCCGAGGTGGCGTCAGGCGGCGTATCCGCCACCATCACGTCCTCATCCGGCTGGCCCGCCTCCGGGCTCTGCGTCATTGCGGACATTCCGTTTACATTCACGAGGTCAGGGACCACTCTCACGATTCCAGCCGCCCCCTGCGTCCTGTCTTCGGGAGCGGTGGTACAGCTGGGATATCCGGTCCCATCGACCTTCCTGCGCCCGCAGTCTCTCTTCGTTGAGGGGACGAAGTATGCGCTTGCCCGCAGGGGAGATCTGCAGAATGTTCCTCCGCAGAGCTACATCATCTACAGCGACTTCTTCATCCTGCCCGTTGCGACATCGGGAGACCAGAAGGTCGTCGTCCACTTCTACAAGAAGTGGTCAGACGACTTGGTTGCCGCAGACACCCTGGACATTGCCGATATCTGGGACCAGTACGTCATCGCCAAGGGCACGGCTAGAGGCCACAGAGTCCTCTACGACTCTGACCGTGCTCAAGAGTACGAGCAGATGGCAGCGACTATTAAGAAGTCCGCAAAGGCGCACTTTGCCAGACAAGACACGAGCACCGAAAACATGTTCCGGCCTGGCTTCTAATGCCTACGTATCGACGCAAGATCGAGGCACGACACGTCGGTGGGGGCCGAGCCCTCACGACAGGCGAACGCAACCTGGATCCGTCCCAGAACCGGGAATCCCGAAACCTGCGCTGCTTCACCGAAGGGGGAATCGGCACGCCCCCGGGGCACATTGATCCCGGGTGGAACTGGGGGGAGTCGGGACATGGTATCGATGGCCTCGGGAGGGCGGAGAATTACCCAGACCTGCTCTTTGCGGCGGTCAACGGGAAGGTGAAGTACGTCGATGAGTCCATCTCCCCGCAGGCAACTGCAACGGTCTACGAGGCAGATCCGGGACTTGATCTTACGGCCGGTCACCCGGTGCTCTTTAGAGAGTTCCGAGGCAATCTCTACTACGCCAACGGAGAAGACGATGCGGGAAGAATCCCTATCGGCAAACTCAATGCGGAGCTCACCACGTCTCCCCCCACGCTCACGGTCAGCATCAAGAACGATTCGTACTCTTGGACGATTTCGAGCCAGGGTACGAACGTCTATTTCCTGCGAACAATCGACAGCTTAAACCCCGACATCAACCAGCCCTCGACGGTGCTCCAGAACGGGGTGGCGATGACCCCGGGCACCTTGCCAAACCTCGCCGCAGGGGAGTGGGCTTATGGAAATTCGGACTCACTGGACTACAACACTGTTTACGTCCGCCTCTCCGACTCCACTGACCCGGATCTAAAAGTCCTCGACTATGTACAGGCCACTTTCGGGGCCTATTTGGAGCTGCAGGATTCTGAGGGGATGCGATTTAATAACGCCACCGACAAGGTCTACATCGAGGGTGACGAGGTGGATTACCTCTTCGTTTCCGAGGGGGGCGATGGGGATTTGCTCACAGGTGTTACGAACGTCGCATCGACGCATGCTGCAGGGAAGTATGTGACGCAGAAAGTCTCCCTCACGCCTCCGGAGAATGCAGGATCCATCAAAGCGAAATCGTTGGCCTTCTGGGCTTCAACGCTTTGGCTTTGGGGGATCAAAGGCGAGCCCAATATCTTGCGCCACAGCGAGACGATCTCGACTGTCGGAACGCTCGAGAACGTGAATGACTTCTCGCAGGGGAACAACATGATCGTGGGCGACTACGGAGAGGGGACAGCCCTCCTCGCCACAGAGAAGCGTCTCTACGTCTTCACGACGAAGGGTATCTATTACATCTACGAGGTGCGGGACTCCGACGGCACGGCCTCCTTCTCGGCACCCGAACTCTTCACGAGCAACTACGGCTGCGCCAATCAGTTCTGCGCCGTCTTGATGGAGAACTCGATCCTCGTCTTCACGGGGAATCGCTTGATCCGCATTGCCTACGACTCCGCCGGCAACATCCAGCAAGCCGATGACGAGTTCGACCTGCAAGTCATGCCCATCTTCAAGGATGCGGACGTTGATCAGTCGAATGCACGACTTACCTACAACCCCCTCACGAAAGAAGCACTCCTCATCTACATGGCGAATGGCGTGAGAACGGGAGTGGTCTACGACAACAAGCCCAAGGTCTTCACGGGCCCGGAGGACACGGATCTGTCCTGCTCCGTGATCATGGATCGGAACATGTATTTCGGAGATCCGGATGATGACATCGTCTACAAGGACGGGGTTGGGTACGACGCAGGGGATCACACGATTGCCCGAAGGTACCTCTCTGGGCGTCTCAGCAACAACTCCCCCGAGCAGAAGTTTTACCTGCGGGGACACCTCCGAGGGAAGAAGACACGGGGGAGCAAGCTCACCTACAAGACCTACATTGATGGCATCGAATTCGGAGGGGCCAGAATGATTACCGATGCCCACATGGGCCCCGCAGGGGCCGCAGAGGATGTCGGAGAGGGGGTCCCGGGGGAAACGGTCGTGGGATCGGGAGGAGCCCCAGGCGATCCTCTCGAACGCTTCGACTATTACTTCCTCCTGGGGAAGAGGGGCATCGACTTCAGCCACTCCCTCTATAGCAACGCAGAAGGAGTTGGATGGAAGCTGGACGCCTTCGAGATCGAATACGTCACAAACATGAAATCAGCCTCGAAACATTACTAAGACCACCACACACAAACACACATGGCAAACACCTACGAAATTTCCTCCGGCGACCGCACGAAACTTGCGGTGAAGATCAACTCCACACAGACCACGGGGATCAAGTTCGCCCCGATGGATATCAATGGAGCAACGACTCGCATCGCCAACACCGGCCCCTTCATTGCAGAGATCATCGAGGAACAAGACAACACGACGAAAAGAGAATGGATCTACGTCGTTTCGGGGACCTTCGACGACGACAACAACTTCGTCTGCTCGGGCACTGGGTTGCAGCGAGACGTCTCCCGTACCGCAGCGACGCCGACAGGCTCGGGGACGGGCCAGGCCTTCTCGAAGAACGCAGAGGTCCGCATTGTCGACTCCCACCTTCTTCTCAACGGGAAGGCGAACAAAGACAGGGCGAACACCTTCACGGCCGATCAAACCATCGACAACACGTACTCCCTGAAGTTCGGCGGAAGTTCTGCCTACATCAAGACCATCGACTCGGGAACGAACATCCTCTTCAAAGATGCGAGCACGTCTGAAACCAGTCTGTCGGCTCTCGCAGCCGCAGCGGGAACCGATACCAAGGTGCGCATCTCCGCCAACGACACCACGTCCGGGTTCGCCAACGGCAAGCTCGTCGCAGGGACAGGCATCACGCTCACCGAGAACAACGACGGGGGGAATGAAACCCTCACGATCTCCGAGACGGGCCCCGTCACGATTGCTCGTGGAGGCACAGCAGCCACCTCCTTCACCGCCTTCGCCCCTCTCTTCGGCGGAACGACGGCTACAGGAGCTCTCCAGTCAGGTGCGGTAGGAACGATCGGCCACGTCCTGACCAGCAACGGAGCCGGCGCTATTGCGACATACCAAGCCCTACCGGCAGCGAGCTACTTCGAAAGAGTCGAGCTTTGTTCCGGAACAGCCTCCGGGGTCCTCACGAACCCCACATCGGCCACGGCGTACGACACCTATACGTACACGGTCCCCGCAAACTTCCTGACAGGCTCAACCGCCTTGGAATTTGATTTGAAGGGGAACATCGAGAAGGGGGCATCGAGCACGTTTGTCTTGGGAATCTACCTCGGTGCAACGGAGATCGTCAGCGGAACATTTACCGCAGATGCCAACAACCTCCAATTCCGGGTGCATGGATCCATCAATGGCACGGCAGCGGCAGGTGCTTCTGTCGCTGTTGTCGGCAACATCAATGGCGAAATGGGAACGATTACTGGCGGCACGTACAAGGCGTTCACGCACACAACGCTCCCGACCCAGCCCACCGTCGCAACCAACGGCACTCTCGCCTTCACGCTGAAGGCGACCTTCGGAACCTCAAACGGCGGCAATACAACGACTTTGCGCTCCGGAAAGATCACCAGGATCGCCACGACACCGTTCTAAACCTCAACACAAACATCCATGCCTATCAAAGCTAAAAAGACCGGGGGACTGGCTGCAGGAGGAGCCATCGAGGCCGCTGCAAAGAAGCGCCTCACGAAGAAGGGGGCCACTCCATCCACGGGCACGGGAGCAACGCTCCCGGTGACCACGGCTCCCGCCGCAGGCGTCATCTCGAAGAACCGAGCCGCACGAGTAAAGAAGGGGACAACCCCCGTTGCTTCCGTGGACCCCACAAAGGTGCCAGGAGGCCCCACGACCCCAATGGCAGGGGATCCTGTCATGACGCCGGCTGACGCCAACATGACGGATATCCACGGCAATGCGGTGGTAGGGGAGACGAGTGCGCCGAGCATCCCGAACTCCATCCCGCCCCCGACGTCCGCCCCAGAGAAGGAAGAGGAGCCGACTGATACGTCAAACCTCGTTGCGAGCGCAGAGGGGGATGAGCATGACCATCCCGCTGCCCCAGAGGAGGCCGGCGCAACTGCGGATCCGTCTACTACTCCTGACACAGGGGCTACTGATGCCGTTATTAAGGGGCTTCCAGCAGAGCAGCAGGCTCAAGCCGAAGCCCTCATGGCTCCGTGGGACAAGTACATCAAAGAACAACAGGCCGTCCTTCAGGACGGGAAGACAGAGACCATCGCCGCCATCACGCAGATCGGCGAGAACATGAAGACGATGCTGCAGAATACGCAGTCAGACCTCCGGGCCCAGCAGGCTCGGTGGGACGCTGTGAATAAGCAGATTGAGGAACGCAAGTTACAGGAGGCGAAGAATACGTATGAACGAAACCGCAACCTCGCCGCTGCCAGCAAGGAGGCTGAACAGATGGAGATGCAGAGGGCGATCCGTGATGCGGAGATGCAGCAGTCTAAAGACAGGAAGGACCTGCTCTTGGGCCTTGGGATCTCCGGCGGCTGGAGAGCGTCCAGCAAGGTCGGCAATGTGTACTTCGCCCTCAAGAAGGGGGAAGACACGATCATGGACATGCGTGTGGACAAGGTCTACGCAGGTCGAGTCTGGGACGAGAAGTTAATGGACATCGAAAACACCTACCACGCCAATCAGGTAGCTGCACACGATGCCTACATGACGGAGTCCAATATCCTCTTCGACAAGCTCATTGAAGCAGCAGAGAAGACGGATGGGACGATCCTCGACACCGGGAAGGAGATGATCACGGCCCAGAAAGATCTCATGGAGAAGACGGCAGACGCTCTTGGCGAGCTGGCCAAGGCCAGGGCCGAAGCCGCAGAGGAGAACACGAAGTGGGTTGTCGAGCAGGCCCGCCTTGCGAGAGGGGAGCAGCGAGACCGCATCTCCGATCTCAATCAAGACGTCGAGTTCGGCATTACGCAGGGCTTGCACACGAACAAGAACTGGCTCGCCAGCATCAACCGCAGGCGATCGGATCTCGGTCTCGACCCGCTGCCGGATGACCTCATGACCATCAACCAGATGAAGGAGGAGGAGAAGGCCATCGCTGATAACGCCGCCTTCGCTCTCATTGGCAAGTACCGAGACTCCAAGGACGGAACAGACTACGGTCTCATCCTCTCGAATGCAGTCCGTGGCCAGGGTGATGACAAGAGACGCCGGTCAGCCATCGCTCAGGGCGAAGCTCTGCTCGCACAGGGGAGGATTGATGAGTTCAAGGACAGTGTTCTCATCAACGCTTACGAAAGTCTTGGCGAGGGGAAGAAGGGCCAATTCGATATGCTGGAAGACACAATCACAGAGACAGGCTTCGTACAGGGCCAACTCGCCACTCTCGATAAGAAATTCGGAGGTGTGTGGAAAGCGGCAAAAGAAAGCGCCAAGCCGGTTTCAAATGTTACTCGTGATAAAGAGTTCCTGAGTCTCATCGGCGACATCCAGGCTTATCAGGCCCAGCTTATCCATCAGCTCTATGGTGCAAACCTCACTGAGGGCGAGCTAGAGAGAGCAAATACATTCCTTATTGATACCAAAGTAGATAACGCCGAGGAAATGCTTGTGAAGATTAATAGTCTCCGTGGCTTCTCTACCCGTGCACTTGAGAGGCGGTATGACAAAATCCTCGGGAAGGGGAATTACAAGAAAATGAGCGGCCTGGGATTTGGAGACCAATCAACAAAATTCGACGTTGAGGACGACAATGACTTCGAGAACGATTTCGACAGCATCTTCAATGAGCAGATGGGGGACTACGGCGGCCCCGATGAATACGCTAACGAATACTCCGCCATCACTCAGCGCTTCGACACTCCCGTGAACTACATGAAGAGCGGGACACACGGAGGTATCGATTACGACGGGAAGATCGGGGATCCGGTGCCAGCATTCAGAGGGGGGGCGGTCGTTGACATCGTAGACCAGGGGAAGAAAGGCTACGGCCTCTACGTCGATGTCATGGACGAGCAGGGCTATGTGCACCGCTACGGCCACCTCAATAAGACTCACGTGAAGAAAGGGGATAAGATCTCCCCCCGGCAGAGAATCGCCGACGTAGGCAACAGCGGCCACGTCCTCTCAGGCTCCGGCGGAGACGGGAGCCATGTTCACTACGAAGTGAGGAAGGATGGAAAGCTCATCGATCCGGAGAAGGAGTTCACGAAGAAGACATTCGCCAAAAAGTAACCCAACACCCATGCCTGAGACGCAACCTAAACTCACACCGGATAAGCTCACGAGGCTTCGTCAGAAGATGCCAGACGATGCGATCGTGAAGTACTACAGCAAATATGACTCCTCATTCGCCAGCCGATACCAAGAGGCTCAGAAGAAGGGAGTGCGATACAAAGACAAGACTGGGAATGAAATCCCGCTCTCTACGGCCTCACTGAATGAGCTCGTGAACGGGGGAGTGGATCTCTCCTCTCCCGCCGATGTCACGCCAGAGAAGGGGTTCTTCAGCCGGCTGGGGGACAGCTTCAAGAGCTCCGGAGAACGATTGGCAAGAGGCTTTGGTTCAGACCAAGTACGGGAAGGGCGCACGGAGACGAGTAAGGGGTTCGATCTGGCTGACTTGCCGGGCGACATTGCGGACGTTGTGGGCCCATCTTTGCCTCTCATCGGCAGCCTCGCAGGAGGTGCGGCAGGAGGCATTGTCACGGCCCCCACAGGGCCCGGAGCAGTCCTAGGGGCTGCCGCTGGAGCTGGAGCTGGAGCTTCTGCCATGGAAGGAGGACGGCAGATGGTAGGAGATCTCTTCAAAGTGAATGAAAAGTATGGCGATCCCACAGCTGCGCCCATCTCCTTGGGGAAGGTAGCGAAAGAAGGTGCCATCGGTGCGGTCTCCGAAGTCGGAGGAAGGGTTATCTCGCAGGGGGCCAAGGTCCTCAAGCCCGCCTTCATCAAGGCAGGAGCAAAGATGACGAACCTTGCAGACGACGTGCTCGAGCGTGCCTGGAACCACCCGAACATGATGTCGGATGCAATCACGAAGGTCTCCAAGAACGTGAAGGAGCCCTTCCTCAATCTTGCCGATGACATCTCCAAGAAGATGATTGCGCTGAGAGAGGAGGCGAAGAAGAAGTTCATTAAGGGGAAGGACATTTTCAAAGAGGCCTATCCCGACGCCTCCTTTGATTTCTCGCAGAGCTTGGACGAGGTCAATGCAGCACTGAAAGAATTCAACCTGACAGGCGTGAAGCCGCCTCTGAATCCCGCCGGCAAGGCTATCCTGAAGAAGGGGACAGCCCCGAAGGGAGTTGTCTTGTCTCAGGGGCAGGCGGAGCCTCTCGTGAAGAAGGAGGTGGACCTCCTGCAGCAGGTGATCACGAAGCTCACAGAGGCGAAGAAGTACTCCGTGGATGACGGCATCGATCTCCGCAAATTCTTCGGCCGTATGTACGACGAAGTAGAACTCTCGAACACGGGAGGTCCGAAGTTGTATCACAAGATCCTCACGAGACTGAAGGGCATTGCAGACGAGAAGATCATGAAAGCGATGCCTACCGAACTGAAAGATGCCTACAAGGCGTACGCTCAGTCCGCCATCATGCAAGACACCTTCGGAAGGAAGTTCATTCAGAAGGTGGGCAATAAGAAACTCACGTCCGACCAGGCCTCCACGTTCCTCAAGTCTCTTGCCGGAAAGAACAGGGGAGAGAGACGGAGGATCGTACAGGAACTCGAAGAGCACCTGGGAATGGACATTACGAACCAGGTGCAGTTCATTGAAGACGCACAGAAGCTGATGCAACTGTTCCCAGAAACAGGACCGAGAACCGCAGATATCATCCGCTCATTCCTCGTCAGAGGGGCTGCGAGCGCAGCGCCGGTAATTGGCGGCCTCCAAACAGGAGTAAATGGGGCGATTCTAGGAGGAATTGGCGCTGCTGGAATGATGGCTGCGACGTCCCCCGTCGTGGTTGGGAAGGGGGCGATGCTCGGGGGGAGATTGGCTCAAAGCGCCGGGGGGAAGGCTCTTACAAAACTTCTTGAAAAGGCTGCCCCTGCTGAAAAAGCAGCAATCTTCGAGTTGCTGAATTCAATAACAAATTAATCCCTGTGCCTCTTCTTATAGTCGTCCCAGAAGTAGATACCGCCGATAAGAAACGAGAGCGCAATTCCAAGCCACATACCAACAACTTACGCCCATCCTCATCAGTCAACAAGCCTTAACCTGCCCTCTACCGTAAAACACCGAATTCTGTTATATCCTTAATTAATAACAACACACAAACATGCAATCCAATGATGAAATTTTGGCTCTGGACGCTGACGTCCTGACCGCCGCCTACTCAGGGGCTACTTCTAGCGCCTATGAATTCCGCTCTGCAAACGGAGTGACGATTCATGCTAAATACGCACCGCATGCGTCTTCCGCCTCCGCAACGTGCGAATTCCAAGTTGAAACGAGCACGGACGGCACCACATGGGACCCGTATGGAGAGTGGGCGGTGACGGCCGGTTCTGGTGTCTTCACCGAAACGACCTACGGAATCGTACAGGCCAAGCCGAATGTCACTCTCGTCCTCGACAACCTGAAGGCCCGCTGGATCCGAGTGAAGGCGAAAGAATCTGCGACGACGGACAGCTTCTTCGGAGCCGTAACCATCACGCTCTACCCGCACTCCGGTCACGTCTGCTGCTAATTCCCCACGACACACATGTCCAATGTAAAAAAGGTAAGCCCCGACGTGCAGATTGTGACGAAGGAGGTAAAAGTACCCTCTCGGCTTGCTGACGATCCACGCCCAGCACTGGCAGGGGATCTGATCGCCAGCGGCTTCTCCATCCGGGAAGTCAAAGACATCAGCTCCACGACCTACAATGGCGTGAAGCTCTTCGACTACATCGTGGAAGCGCTCACGGAGCTGCGAGACTACGTTCTCCGTGTCTGCGCCCCCACGAAGCACACGCACGAGAAGGGGGATGTGCTGGGGCTCAAGGAGGAGATTGAGTCCGCAATTGCGCAGTCCAAGAGCAGGGAATCACATGCGGAGAAGTTCCATGTCCATGAGCCGAAGGACGTTGTGGGCCTGAACACGTTCGTAAAGGACGTGGTCTACTCCCTCGGCCTCTCTCACGACAGCCACGACCATCCGGAGATTACGTCGGTCCTCCAGGAGATCCGGGAGGGGCTTTCTAAGAAGGCAAGCGATGAGAGAGTGCAAATGGCAGAGGCCCGCCTGGCTGCATACTGGGACACCCTTACAAGAAACGGTGTAGAGAGCCGAGAAGCGCTTGGAGATCTCTCAGCCAGAGTTAGAGAAGTTGAGAAGTCCATCCCCGTCCTTCCCGAAGAGACTGTCGAAATCACGAGAGAGATTCAGGGAGGCACCTCCCGCATCCACGTGCCCCGCAAGTGCGACGGCATGAAGATCGTAGAGGTGGTTGGCATAGCCCTTCAGAAGAGCGGCGCATGTGCGGTCTCGTCTTCCAAAAACACTGGAGACACGGTCGCCATGGATGAACTCATCACTGTCGAAGTCACTGCTCCTTGCTCCGTCCGCTTCCTCTTCAAGCGTGCCCAATAAGACTGAGGCATCAGAAGAGGCAGTCACGATCTACTTCGCCGAAGGGGACTCCACGTACATCATCGTCCCCCTCATCAACAGGGCCTTCACGGCTTCGAGCTCCGATGCGAAAGGGGAAGAGGTCCCGGTCAATGTGCGAGACAAGGACGGCACCAGTCTCGTGAGCCTGGCTCGTACAGATGTCACCTTCCCGGTCACCGTGACCTTCGAGAGAAATATCGACTCCCAACACATCTCATGAATACGAAATACACACACCCAGACACGCTAAAAGGAGAACTCCTCAACATCCTCAAGGACAACGAGGCGGAGCTCAATAAGCTGAAAATTAAACTCGCCATCGCAACGAGGCTCCTTCAGTCGAAGTTCCAATCTACGAAGACAAAGGCTGAGGCAGAGGTTGTGGAGACGGAGGCAAAAATAGAAAGCATCACGTTCCTCATCGAGGAAATGGAGAAGGTCGTGGAGAAGCTCTAAACACCAACACCAACACCAATGAGCATTAACCGGAATCCAACACCGCACCACGTCCTCAGTGGCGGAGCCAATACCGGCACACAGAGTGTCGTTTCCGGTATCAGGGAGAGCCTGGGGGCAGGAGCCCTGCAGCTCACCGACCTCGGAGAGTTAAAGGTCTTCCTGACGGGCGGAGCGGGGTCCGGAGGCACGTCCATGACGGACGACGCCGCTTTCACGGTCGGAAGCGGGGCTATCACCCCCGCCGGCGGTATTTACCGATCCACGAGGGACTCCGTAGACGATGGTGATGCAGGAGCCTTGGCCATGACGCAGAAGAGAGGCCTCTACACCACGATCGAGACCCCGACAGGGGATTCAGCGATGGACGACACGAACGATGCCGTTCGAGTGAATATCGTCGCAGGATCCTCGTCAGGGACGGAGTACACCGAAGACGCAGCGGCAGCAGCGAACCCCTCTGGGGGAATGGCGATGGCCGTGCGTGCGGACTCCCTGGCAGGCGTCACAAGCGCAGACGGGGACAACATCGCCCTCCGGGCCACTGACAAAGGAGAGGTCTACGTGAAGCACGTGGATGCACTCACGGTTACAGGCGTCTCCACCAGCGCCAAGCAAGACACCATCATCGGCCATGTCGATGGGATCGAGGGGCTCCTCACGACCATCGATGGGGACACCGGAAACATCTCCACGAAGGTCGACACGCTCGCAGGAGCGGTCTCCGGCACGGAGATGCAGGTCGATGTCCTGAGCTCAGCGCTCCCCACAGGAGCGGCAACAGCAGCGAAGCAGCCGGCCTTGGGAACGGCTGGCACGGCCTCAGCCGATGTCATCACAGTGCAGGGTATCGCATCCATGACGGCCCTGAAGGTTGATGGATCCGCAGTTACGCAGCCTATCTCCCATGGAGCTCTCACGGAACTCGCTGCAGCCATCAACTCAGACAAGCTCGACATCAACATCAAGACCTCCGACATCTCCTTCGGAGGGACGTCAGCTGCAGACGATGCGGATTTCACGGACGGCACGACCCCCGGCACACCTGCCATGGGTGTCTACGAATCGTCTCCTTCATCCGTCACGGACGGAGATCTGGGTGTGGTGGGGATCACGGAGACTCGCAGACTCAAGACCTCTGCCACCATCGATGCGGCTCTACCAGCAGGCACGAACAACATCGGTGACGTGGACGTTCTCTCGTCTGCTCTCCCCACGGGGGCTGCGACGAGTGCGAAGCAGGACACGATCATTGGTCACGTCGACGGCATTGAGGCGTTACTCACGACGATAGATGCGGACACGAGCACTCTTGCCGGCGCTGTCTCAGGTACGGAAATGCAGGTGGACGTGATCACGATGCCGACGGTCACCGTCCAGGCCACGAACCTCGACATTAGAGATATCGACAAAGCTTCCGACGACATCCTCGTTTACGCCAACACGGCGAAGGATGGATCGGGGACTTCGTATGTACCTCTTGTCGATGCGGACGGACACATCCAAGTAGATGTCCTCTCCGGCGGGGGAGGGGGGACGCAGTACACAGAGGATGCGGCAGCGGCAGGGAACCCCGTGGGCACCGCCCTGAACCTCATCCGTGCAGATGCACTCGCCGGAGTTACCTCGGATGATGGGGACAACGTGGCTGCCCGTGGAACGGATAAGGGTGAGCTCTACGTAAAGCATGTCGATGCGATCCCTGTAACGGATAACGGCGGGAACATCTCGATTGATGACGGGGGGAACACGATCACGGTTGATGGCACAGTATCAGTTTCCGGGGTTGCGACAGCCGCTTCGCAGGCGCAGCAAATCGCCGCAGAGGAAGCCATTCAGACCTCTGTGGAGCTGATTGACGATGCGATTAAACAAGACGATGCCGCATTTACGCCGGCCACCACAAAGGTGATGATGGCGGGCTTCGAGTTCGATGATGGAAGCCCCGACTCAGTTGACGAAGGGGATGCGGGGGCGGCTCGCATGTCGGCGAATAGGAACATCTACACGACCATCCGTGACGCTGCTGGCAACGAGAGAGGCGTCAATGTGAACGCCAGCAACCAGCTGGCGATTGCGGGCCCGGTTACCAATGCAGGAACCTTTGCCGTCCAAGTAGACGGCTCCGCCCTCACGGCCCTGCAGCTCATTGACGATACTGTCGCCACACTCGGCACAACCACGTACACAGAGACGACGACGAAGGGGAATGTGATTGGCGCAGTCCGCAGAGACGCAGACACCACCCTCGTCGACACCACCAACGAGATCGGCCCTCTCCAGATGGACGCCAACGGGCGTCTGAAGGTGGAGATCTTCGACAGCGGTGACTCACACTCCGTCGACTGGAACGGCTCGCAGCCTGTCACGGGTTCCGGAACGGCAACGGGTGCGCTCAGAGTTGAGCTGCCCACGAACGGCACGGGCGTCATCTCCACCGTTACCACGGTCTCTACCGTTTCCGCTCTCGGAGCAGGCACCACGGGCCCGATGAAGGCGGAGGACGTTGCCTCTGCCGCAGGCGATCAGGGCGTTGCCATCATGGCTGTTCGACAGGATCTCCCTATCGCCAACGCAAGCGTCTCCAACGACGGTGACTATACAACGCCGATCGTTGATAACTTCCGCAAGCTTTGGGTTGCCGGAACGGTCCCCGAGGACGTCGCACACATCGCTGGGGAAGCCCTCACCGTGAACGGCGTTCGCAGAATCGACACTGCCGCCACGAGTGCCGGTACCTCCGGGGACTGGGCAACAATGGATGCCTCTGCCGAAGGAGCCATCTGGGCGACTCTCACACCCACAACCACGAGCGGATGCTCAATCTTCCGTTCCATCGATCTCGATGAGTCGGAGGAAGAGGTGAAGGCCACCGCAGGAAACGTCTACGGCTACTACATATTCAACGCCGCAGCCTCGATCCACTACCTGAAATTCTACAACGCAACCGCAGCGAACACGACGGTCGGGACGACGACTCCGGTGATGACTTTCCCGATCCCCGCAGGGGCTGCAGCTCACGTCGGCTTCCCGTACCCCGTGTCTTTCAGCACCGCTATCTCGGCGGCTGTGACAACCGGCCTTGCGGATAACGACACCGGAGCCCCCGCTGCCAACGCCTGCATCGTGAACATCTTCTACAAATAACAATGGCCATTGCCCGTGATGCCAACAGCACAGGGACGAGCGTTGGTTTCAACTTAACCTTCTCTCACACGTGCTCCGGATCGGATCGGATTCTCTTGGTGGGCATCACCACGTACGCAGGGGCGGGAGGGGACAACGTCTCTACCGTGACCTACAACGGTGTCGCAATGACTCGGATCAACACGGAGCAGGCGGGAACGTCGACACCGAGAGGATATCTCTACTATCTCATTAACCCGAGCACGGGAGCGAACGACATCTCCATCAGCTGCCCGGCGTCGGGAACCATCCTCGCCGTTTCCTCGTCCTACACAGGAGCGAAGCAATCAGGACAGCCGGACGCCGAGAACTCCAACTCCCTCACGACGGGCACCTCCCAGACGGAGTCGGTGACGACCATTGATGATAACTGCTGGCTGGTAGGTTGGCTCATCACCAACAACGGTTCCAACCCCACAGCAGGAGCAGGAACCTCCATCGTCTTCAACGAAACGGCCTCCGGCCAGACGAACAACACCTTCATCGACAGCAACGGAGCCAAGACACCGGCAGGCTCACACTCACTCAACATCACCTGGACGGGCTCGACGAGAAACGCCCTCATGATCGCATCCATCGCCCCGTCCGTCGCTGCGGCTGCCCCTCGCCGCCTTTTACTTCTTGGAGTCGGCACATAACCCAAATATAGACATGGACCATCCGGAATACACAGACAGAGAGCTCATCCTCCTTACCAAACAAAGTGTCGACGCCCTGAGCGGGGAGATGAAGGAGATAAAAGTTACCCTCGATGAGAAGTTCGCCACGAAGGGCGAATTGAAGAACCTCGAAGACAAGATCCAGCCTTACATCAGCACCATGAAAGTGGTGGGGGGAGTGGTGGTCGTGGGGATCATCACGGCTCTCCTCAGTCTCGTTCTCATCAAGTAATGAGCGTCATCAATCCTCTCGCCGGCAAGGACGGAAAGGACTTCCGGATCATGCAGCGGTTTCACACCCCTGTGAGCTATACGGCGAGCGGTATACATGGCGCTCTCGATATCGCCCCCAAGGCTCCGGGAGAGAAGGGGATTGTGCTCAAGGCTGCCCACGAGGGGTATGTGAAGGTGGGGAAGGATAAGGATCTGGGCAACTACATCAGCATCATCTCTCAGCCCTACACCGTAGAAGGGGAGAAGCGAAAGAGCATCTACGCCCACCTTGAGAAGGTAGGGGTGAAGAGCGGGCAGTTCGTCCACATGGGGGATCCCGTGGGGGTGATGGGCACGACAGGCTTCTCCACAAACGTCCATCTCCACTGGGAGTACTGGGTGCTGAAGAAGGGGCGATGGGTGCTCACGAACGTGGAGCCTTACATTGTTTATTATTATTCCTAACACACACATGTTTTCTCAGTTCTGGTTTAACCACAAAGCGAAGATCATCTCCGGCTTCAAGACCCTTGTCATTGTCGGCGTCTCTGCGGGCCTCGTTGCGGTCCTTCAGAAAGTAGACGCTGTGGACTTCGGTCAATACGAAGAAGTCGCCACGGTCGTCATCGCAGCTCTCCTCAAGACTCTTTCCAAGTTCAGTTCCAAGCTATGATATGGACGTCCTCAATGAAGCGGCTCTCGAGCACAGCGCAAAGATCACGAGAGCCAAAAGCCAATGCGAAGAACATTGGGAGGCGGCAGTAGAAGACGCTCAGCGGGTGTTCAACAGAGCACTCACTGAGACAGCAGCGGAATCCTGGAATGTAGGCCTCCAAACTTTGGTAGGCCTTTTTCAGGACTACGACCGGGCGCACAGATAATCAGCGCCTCTTCGCCCCTCGACCAACCTTTCGGCCTGTCAGCGCCCTCTTTGTCGGGGCGAGACGTCGTCTGGCCGACTTGCGGGGTGTTTTGTAGTTACTCATCAGTGCGCTTGGGAAGGGGCAGAAGGGGAGACTCCCAGAAGGGCGTAGAGACGGATGAGCTGCTCGGTAGTGATCTCATTACGTGCGAAGGCCTCATCCGCCTCAAAGGCCGCCTCCTGAGCGATGCGAGGCTTCTCGGGAACGAACGGGTGATCATGAATGATTTCAGCTGCTTCGAGCATGTCTTCGTAGTTGCGATCCATGATTTCGTATATACATCTTTTTCCCCGCTGCGTCCATAGAGGGAAATTGAAGTTTGTGGCCTAATCTGCTACCTTCGGATTGTGAGATGTCTCACACCGTTCTTCTCACACTCAAAGACCGTAAGCATGCTGAGAAACTGGCAAAGAAGAGAGTCCAAGCCAAGCCCAAGCACATCCGCTTCAACGATTCGGGCTACCACGACAATCCCCACCGCTGGTACCCCCACATGATCGGGCTCCTCGGGGAGATGGCCTTCTCGAAGATCACGGGGATGCCCATCAACGAGGAAATCTATGCAGGAGGGGATAGGGGAGACTTCGGCACGCTGGAGATCAAAACGAGGATGTGCAAGGACAGAAACCCTCTCCTCATCGTAAAAAAGAGGGAGTGGGAGCGGAAATCTCCCAAGCGCTACATCCTCATGAGACTAGACCCCAGCCAGGAAGAGGCGGAGGTACTGGGGTGGATTTCGAGAGGGGAGTTCGATGAGCTGAAGTCCCCGCTCTTTTTATACGGCAGGGAGGTGTATACGGTACGAGCAACGCAACTGCGCCAGTTCAGGCCCCGGAAGAAGGCAGGGTGACCTTCGGGAGATGGGGGTCGTAATGGAACTTCTTATGCGTCTCTCTGAGCTGCGGGTTCGTCACATGGGTATAGATCTGGGTTGTCGAGAGATCCGCATGCCCCAGCATCTCCTGCACGCTACGCAGGTCCGCCCCGTTACTCAAAAGGTCGGTGGCAAAGGAGTGGCGCAGCGTATGGGGCGAGGGGGAGCAGGTGATGCCCGCCTGACGGGCGTACTTCTTCACCATCTGATTGATCCACTGCCGGGAGAGGCGGTAATCCTCCCCTTTAACAGGATTCCACGCAGCAGACCCGAGCCTGCGAATGAAGAGGGCGGGGAGCTGGTCGATCCGCACCGAAAGGTAGTCCCGTAACGCCTCCGCACAGGATGGGGAGAGGAAGACCACCCGCACCTTCCCTCTCTTGCCCCGAATGCTCATCTCACAGCTCTCGAGGTTCACGTCATCCCTATTGAGGAGGCGAAGCTCCTGGAGGCGGAGTCCTGTTGAGAAGAAGAGGTTGAGCATGGCTGCGTCCCGCATTCCCTCTCTTGTCATCCTGTTGGGGGCCTCGATGAGGCGCTGCATCTCCTCTTTCGAGAGGAACTTCACGTGCCGCTCCTCCTCGTGGAACAAGGAGATATTGTCAGGCGAGTACACAATGGCGCCCTCCTCCCGGATCAGGTAGCGAAGGAAGGCACGGAGGACGGTTAAGTGGTGGTTCTTCGTCCGAGTAGACAGCCGCCCACCGGTTCTCTTCTTAAACTCATGCAGCTCCCCCTTGAAGTTCCGCACGACCTCTTTGCTGATCTCCAGCGGGGAGGAGACCCCAATGTGCTTGCAGACGAACGTGAGGGAATCGGCATAGCTCAGGACCGTGAGCGGGGATCTATTCTGCTCCGCCTTCAGGAACTGCAGGTATCTCTCGATAGCTTGCATGAGAGGATTTGATGGTATAATCATAGAACTCAGAATGATCCTCGGGGTGGACAGGGGAGTCAACATGTTTTGGAGAAGACATATTGTGGTGGGAGGGGTCGTCCTGCGGGGTTACCCTGAAGTGCGCAGTATCCACGCCTCAACGTGGAATGAAGTAGCCGGCCCCTCCCAACGGTTAGGAAGATGGGGGAGTCGCAGGAGGGGGACGGGCTTATGGAATGTTGGGATCTGTCTAGGGCTTGGTTTACATAATGCATT